>ERZ1370068.215-contig-10193_pt1 | contig 89722 bp, 98 predicted proteins | sample MGYA00561227_ERZ1370068 | MGnify/ENA primary metagenome ERZ1370068 (study PRJEB38410, sample SAMEA6850437) | metagenome | study: Metagenomic assessment of the ecological functions of the soil: analysis of the soil microbiota associated with the... | reverse complement strand
ACCTTCGTTTCAGGTGCACAGTATTGCTCTCGGCTCCGATTACAAGCGCGGCGGGTTCGTCGAACGTGCGCTCGAGGCGTTCAACGAAGTGCTGAAGCTCGATCCGAAAACGAGCACGCGCTGCTCAACCTGCAGGAAGCTGCACGAAGAACAGCACCAGTGGACCGAGGCGCTACGACACGCGGCAGCGCCTGACCAAGCTCACCGACAGCGGCGGCACACGCCCGCAGAACGAGGCCATCCTGGCGTTCCTCGGAAAACGAGATCGGCCTCGAGCGCGATGCGCCGGAAGGACTACGCGGAGGCCATCCGGCGCTTCGACGCGGCGATCGATCTCGACGCGCGCAGTGCCGGCGTACCTCAACCTCGGCGACGTCCGCGTGCTCCAGGGCGACGAACGCGCGCGCCGCCGCGATCTGGGAAGCGGCTGATCGACGTCGCCCGCGACCGCGCCTACCTGGCCTTCGATCGGCTCGAAGCGCTGGCGATTCGCACCGGCAATCCCGGGCGCTTCACGCGCCTGTGCCGGCGGTTGATCGACGAGATGCCGTCGGACTGGCGCGCGCGCCTGGCGCTGTCGCGCCACCTCGCGGCGAGCGGCCACGCCGCGCGACGCGCTCGACCTGCTGTTCGCCGCGCTGGTGCAGAATCCGCACGCGCTTGAGCATCCACCAGGCGATCTGGCGGGCGCTGGGGCGCTGCACGCACCCGGCCTCGCTCGTCGAGCGCGCTACGGCGAGCTCACCGAGCACGCCGTCTTCTACCTGGATCCGCACGTGTGCATGCGGTGCCGCTACCGCAGCACCGGAGCTGCTGCTGGCAGTGTCCGCATTGCCACGACTGGAACACGTTCGTCGAAGAGCGCATCGCGCCAGCGCAGGACCCGACCGAAGGTCGAAGTGTGACAGGCTGCAGCATGTCATGGCTGACAGCTGGCAGCTACAGCTCATCAGCTACCAGCGACAGTGCGAGGGTCCTCATGAAGGTGTTCTTGAGCTGGTCGGGCAAGTTGAGCCGCGACATCGCCGTGCGCGCTCGACGAATGGCTGCCCTACGTCATTCAGAGCGTCAAACCAGTTCGTCTCGACCGGCGACATCGACAAGGAGCGCCGGTGGAGCGAAGTGCTGGCCAGCGAGCTCGCCCAGATCGGCTACGGCATCATCATCCTCACGCGCGACAACGTGCGCGAGCCGTGGATCAACTTCGAGGCGGGCGCGATCTCGAAGGCCATCGACAAGTCGTGGGTGTCGCCGTTCCTGTTCGGCGTCGAACCGTCGAAGCTCGAGGGACCGCTGCAGCAGTTTCAGGCGACGATCTACGAGCAGGAGGACATCTTCAACCCTGCTGCGCAGCATCAACTCCCGCCTCGACGCGAGACGATCAGGTCGTCGTTCGAAGTGCTGCGCAACGAGTTCGACGTCTGGTGGCCGAAGCTGCGCAAGCGCATCGACGAGATTCTGGCGACGCAGGAGTTCGAGAACGAGACGGGTTTCGACTGGCTCTTCACGACCAAGGATCTGCGCGCGGCACATGAGCCGGCCGAAGCACGTGTGGATCGTCGCGCCGCATCTGTGCCGCAACGCGCTGGTGCCCGCCGGCGTCGCGACGTGATCCAACAGAACCTCAAGGCGGGGCTGATCTACGTTCATCATCTGCGAAGGCGAGGACGGCGCCGAGCTCCATCGCATCGCCGCCGCGTTCCCGGGCCAGGTGCGCGTGCTAGAGCTCGCGGAGCACGAGTTCCAGAGCGTGGCGTCACCGACTACTTCATCCTCGATCCCGATTCCGATGCCGTCGCAGTGTTCCTGGAGCTGCCGATTCAGACGCGCGCGGCTACTGGATCGCGGTCGATCGCGAAGCCGCCGATCGGCCTCGTCGAGCGCTTCCGCAGCCTACGTCAGCCGGATCCTGCTGACGCGCGAAGCCGGCGCGACTCTAGGCGCGCCCTGAGGTGAGCGCGCGCAGCGATCCTGTTCGACCTGGCGTGTCGGTCTCGGCGAAGCGCGCCATCCGGTTCGGATGACGAAGTCGGCGCGAGCCGCCTTGTCGCGCGTCGGCAGCTGAGCGGCCAGGCGCTGCCGCGCCGCCGCCTCGGTCAGGCCCCGCGCCCATCAGTCGCGCGATCTGCATCGCCAGCGGACACTCCGTCACGATGACGCTTGATCGAACTTCGACTCCGCCCCGGTCTCGTACAGCAACGGCACGTCCACGATCGCCAGCGGCGCATCGCCGGTCAGTTCGAAGCGCGCGGATGTCCTGCCGTGATCGCGCGATACACCGCCGGATGCACGATCGCCTCGAGCTCGCGCCGGGCCGCGGCATCGGCGAACACCACGGGGCCCAGACTTCGCGCGATCGACCGAGCCGTCGGGCGCCAGCATCTCCTGCCCGAACCGCGCAGCGATCGCCGTCGGTCGCTTCCGTGCCTGCCGCCATCACGCCGTGCGCGAGCGCATCGGCGTCGAGGACATGGAACGCCGCGGCGGCGGAACTGCTCCAGCACGTAGCTCTTGCCGGTCGCGATTCCGCCGGTCAGCGCGACTTTCAGCACCTATCTGCGGCTTCGCGGCCGCGCTCCTGCGCAGCGAGCGTGTTCTTGAGCAGCATGGCGACCGTCAGCGGACCCACGCCGTTGGGCACCGGCGACAGCGCGCCGGCCACCTCCGCGACGTCCGGATGCACGTCGCCGACGACGAGCGAGCCGCGCCGCGCGAAGGCCTCGCGTCGCTTCGATCCGGCCGGGAAGAGCCGCTCGACCATGGCGCGCGTCCGTGACTGGATTGATGCCGACGTCGATCGACCGTCGCGCCGGGCTTGACGAAGTCCGGCGTGACGAAGCCCGCGCGGCCGATCGCGGCGACGAGAATGTCGGCCTCGCGCGCAACCGCCGGCCAGATCGCGCGTTCGCGAGTGGCAGATGGTCACCGTCGCATGCCGGTGCAGCAGCAGCAGCGCCATCGGCTTGCCGACGATGTCGCTGCGGCCGATGACGACGGCGCGCGCGCCGGCGATCGGAATCGACGATCGCTCGAGCAGTCTCGATGACGCCCGACGGCGTGCCGGCGACCAGCGTCGCGCGGTTCTGCACGAGGCAGGCCGACGTTGATCGGATGAAAGCCGTCGACGTCCTTGTCGGCGCGAATCGCGTCGAACACCTGGCGCTCGGCGTCGGCGCCCATGCGCCGCCGGGCAGCGGCGACTGCACGAGGATGCCGTCGTGCACCTCGCTCCGGTTGAGCCGATCGACGACCGCGAGCACGTCGGCCAGCGAGGCCGTCGCCGGCAGGCGCTCCAGATCGGCGCGCAGGCCGACCTCACCCGCCGCCTTGAGCTTGTTGCGGACGTAGACCTCCGACGCCGGGTCGTCGCCGACGAGCACGATGCCCAGGCCCGGCGGACGGCCCGCCCCGCCCGGTGAGCGCGACGCCGCCGCCGAGCGCCGACCTCGTCGCGGATCTGATTGCCGATCGCCACGCCGTCAAGCAATCCGCGCCAGGCATCAGGATGCCCCGCCTCCGCCTCGAGTTTCTTCAGCGAATCCGGCCGCCCCAGCACGACCAGCTTGTCGCCCGCGCGGATCGCGCGTGTCCGGCTCGGGATTGAATTCCATCCGCCCTTCCTGGCGCTGGATGCCGACGACGATGACGCCGTAAGCTCTGCCGCAGGTTCGCCTGGACGAGCGACCGCTCGCACATCGTCGACGCCGGCGCCACCGTGATCTGCTCCATCATCAGATCGAGATTGTCGGAGCTCGGTCGCCAGCTCGACGAAATCGACGACGGCCGGGCGCAGCGCCGTCTGGCGCGATCTGCACGCCGCCGATCTGATACGGCGACAGGACGCGATTCGCGCCGGCGCGCTTCAGCTTCTGCGTCGCGTCCTCGGTTTCGCGCGCGCCCGACGATGAACAGGTCGGGCCTGAGCACGCGCGCGCTGAGCACGGCGTAGACGTTTTCGGCGTCGGTGCCGACGGCCGCGATCAGTCCCTTGCGCGCGGCGATGCCGACGCGCTTGCAGCACGTCCTCGCGGCTCGCGTCGGCTTCCACCGCGAGCAGACCCTTCCTCGATCGCCGCCTGCACCCGGTCGGCGTCGCGCTCGATGATCACGAACGGCACCTGCTGGCGCTGGAACTGATGCGCGACGACGCTGCCGATGCGGCCGTAGCCGCAGATGATGTAGTGATCCTGATGGCTTTCCAGCATACGTTCAAACCTGCGCCGCTGCGAGCGCGCTTCGGCAGACCGCCTTCGACAACGATCGGTGGCCAGGAGCGTGAAGGTATAGAGCGCCGCGCCGACGCCGCTCAGCAGCAGGACGACGGTGAACACCTGGCCGGCCCGACGATCGTGGCGCCCAGCGCCTCCACCGTCGTGACTGCGGCAACCGTGGCGTAGAACGCGCGCCACAGCGACCAGCCTTCGATCCAGTGGTACCCGAGCGTTCCGCCGGCAACGATCAGAAACAGAAGGGCGACCGCGCAAGCCCGGGCCCTGAGCCCGCAGCCGCGCGATCGCCCTTCAGAATCGGCCACGGAAGCGAGACTAGCGGCTCAGCTCGCCTGCGCGTCGATGCGGCTGTGGCTTCATCCAGCTGAGAAGTAGAACACCAAGCCGATGACCAGCCACACCGCCAGCCGCATCCAGTTGGTCCAGCCCAGCCCGTAGATCATCGCGCCGCAGACGAGGATGCCGAGGATCGCCGACCACCGGCAGCGCCGGCACGCGTGAAGCCGCGCGCGATGTCCGGACGCCTGCGCGCGCATGATCCAGACGCCGGCGCAGACCAGGATGAACGCGAACAGCGTCCCGATGCTCGTCATCTCGCCGACGATGTCGTCCGGGATGAACGCCGCGAACAGCGCCGGTGAACACGAAGAACAGCCATGTTCGACTTGTACGGCGTGCGGTAGCGCGGGTGCACGTCGGAGAAGACCGTCGGCACCAGGCCGTCGTGGCTCATCGAGTAGAAGACGCGCGACTGGCCGAGCAGCATGACCAGGATGACCGACGAGAAGCCGGCCAGAATCGCGACCGTCACGCAGCTTCGACAGCCATTCGTAGCCGGGCATGTACGTGGTGATCGCAAACGCCACCGACGCCTCGCGACCGTGCGGTCGCGGAAGTCCTCGACCGTCGCGACGCCGCTCAGCACGTACGAGAACAGCACGTAGAGCACCGTGCAGACGACCAGCGAGCCGAGGATGCCGATCGGCATGTCGCGCTTCGGATTCTTCGCCTCCTGCGCGGCGGTCGACACGGCGTCGAATCCGATGAACGCGAAGAACACCACGCCGGCGGCGCCGAGTATGCCCATGATGCCGCCGTAGTCGTGCGTGATGCCCTGCGGCGTCGTGTAGCGTCGTCGCGGCGGGAATGAACGGCGTGTGGTTCGCCGGGTTGATGAAGCCCCAGCCGATCGCGATCACCATCAGCACGATGCTGACCTTGATGACGACGATGATGCCGTTGACGAAGGCCGATTCCTGCGTGCCGCGGATCAGCAGCAGCGGTGAGCAGCAGCGAGGATGAACACGGCCGGAATGTTCATGATGCCGTTGATGGCGCTGCCGCAGACCGCCGGGTCGCACGACCTCGAACGGCGAATGTCTCCACTGGTACGGTATGTCGCAGCCCGAACCATTCGAGCACGCGGTTGAAGTATTCGCTCCACGCGATCGACGACGGTCGCGGCGCCGACGGCGTATTCGAGCACCAGGTCCCAGCCGATGATCCACGCGACCAGCTCGCCCATCGTCGCGTAGGAGTAGGTGTAGGCGCTGCCGGCGACCGGGATCATCGACGCGAACTCGGCGTAGCACAGGCCGGCGAACGCGCAGCCGACGCCGGCGACGATGAAGCGCCAGCACGACCGACGGGCCCGCGCGATCGGCGATGGCGGCGGCGGTGCGGACGAACAAGCCGGCGCCGATGATGGCGCCGATGCCGAGCGCAATCAGCTGACAGCGGACCGAGGGTGCGCTTGAGCGTTCCCTCGCCGCTCGCGGCCGCGTCCGCAAGACAGGCGATCGATGGACTTGGTTCGAAACAGTGCGCCAGCCAATATGCTCCTCCCTACTGTCGAGCTCAGAAACCCCGCGATTATAGGGGTAAACGCAAGCAAGTGCGAGTCAGGTCGATCGTCGGCCTCATCGACTTCAGATTGCCTGGTTCATCGTCCCGCCGGCGTCACCGTGCGAAACGTGACTTCGGACAGCGGCGCGAGGACGCCCGACAGCGCCGCGCGTTGGCCCGAGCAGTTCCTGGTCGAAGTAACTGCCGGACGAGGAGGCGCGTGATCTCGGTGATGCGGCCGGGCGCCAGCGTGCCGAGGATCGGGCGCTCCCGGAGCGGCCCGCCCCAGAACACCATGTCGGTGAAATCGAGATGCCGCGTGTCCTTCACGTCGGCGCGGTAGTGCGGCCGCGCGGCGGTGCGATAAATGGGGTCGTTGGCGCCCACCCGGCCCGGACGCGCCGAGTAGACCATCATGAACGGCCGCTGCATCGCGCCATCGATCACCGTGCCCGATTGAGGAATGCCATCCAGATTCAGACCGGCCTCGGCAGCGGCGATCGTCGAGGCAGAACTGGCCGGCCATGACGCCGCCCATCGAATGGCCGAACGCGCCGGAGGCGCGTGAGGTCGAGCGCCGCGACGAGCCGGCTCGCGCGGGCCGCGCGCAGGCACGGCGGACAGGCGATCCAGCACGAGCTTCGTATCATCGACCCAGCGCTTCAACGCAGCCTGCGTGTTGGTGAGCCCGGCCAGATAGCCGCGCATCGAGACGCAGTTGCTCGGCGGCATCTTCCGTATTCGTCACCGCGGCCATCGTCTCGTCTTCCGGTCCGCCACTCGGTCATCACCTCCGAGATCGGCGGCAGCATGGTGCCGGCGCCGGTGAGCGTGGTGACCACCCGGCCGTCCGCGAGCGTGGCGCCGGTTTCTTCGTACGGGTGGACGATGTTCAACACGGCGTATCCGTGGCTCGCCAGATCCTCGAGCAGCGCGGTGTGCGAGCTCGGAATCCCGTGTACTCCGGCCGAGAACACCAGCACGGGGCAGCTTGCCGCGGGCCGACGCGAGGCGCGGCATCCAGCTCCGCGTGCGTCGGAGCACTTTTCAAGCGCGTCGAACGCCGCGCGCGAGGCCCGCAGCACGGTGGCGAACGTGCGCACCTCCTGCAGCCCTCGCGCAGGTACGGCGCCAGGGCTCCAGTGCGACGCGGCGCCGCGGCCGGATACCACGCGATCACCTCGACCTGCCGCGGATCGCCGGCGGCGCTGAAGGTTTCCTTGCGCGTCGGGTCGGTGATGCGCCAACTGGTGGTCGCGACCGGGTATGGGCCGCTCGGCTTCGGCAGTTCGATTGCCGCGGGCGTCGCGGGTTGCTGCGCCCGCATCCGTGCGGCTGTCATCGTCGCCATCACCCACGCAGCCATGACGATCCTGATCATGTCAGCCCTCCACTTGGCATGTGGTCGACCCGGTCTGACCCCTGTGCATCTGTCGAGAAACGCCCGCACGCGCGCCTCAGGATCGCCGCTCGCCAGCAGGTCGCCGATCACCGCCACCAGACGCCGCGCCTGCCTGCCAGCACCGACGCCGCGGTGTCCAGCGTAATCCCGCCGATCGCCACGAGCGGGAGACTCGCGTGATCGCGCGCACGACGCGCGGCGGCGCACACATGTCGAGTCCGACGGCATCGTAACCCGTAGCTTTCGTCACGCTGCCGAACACCGGTCCGATCGCCACATAGGTCACCGGCTGACGGACGGCCTCGATCAGCTGATCGACGGTGTGTGTCGAGAGCCCCACTATCGCACGGTCGCCGACCACGCGGCGAACGTCGCGCGGCGCCAGATCGTCCTGTCCGACGTGCACGCCGTCGGCGCCGGCATAGCACGCGCGATATCGGCGCGATCGTTGACGATGACCAGAGCGTCGTGACCGTGCGCCAGCTCGACCACGCGCGTCGCGATCGGCGAGAAACTCTCCGCCAGCGACTTCTTTGGCGCGGATCTGAAGAAAGCGGGCGCCGCCGCGCAGGAACGCGGCCGCAAGATCGACGGCGTCCCAGCCCGGCACGGGCTGCGACTTCGAGGTCGACGATCGCGTTCGAGAGGAGAGAGTTGGGCAAGTCAGGACTCGCGGAACCCGACTTCAGACTGGACTCAGCTTCGGACCAGCCTCGGCGAGGCGACCGGTGCCGGGGCGCGACATGAACCGGTCCATGAACGACGGTGCTCAGCTTGCCGGCGACGAACTCGGGGTCGGTCGAGGATCTTCAGGTGCAGCGGGATGGTCGTCTTGATGCCTTCGATCACCGTCATCTCGAGCGTGCGCTGCATGCGCGCGATCGCCTCCTGGCGGTCGCGGCCGTGGACGATGATCTTGGCGATCATCGAATCGTAGTACGGCGAGATCGTGCACTCCGGAGTGCGCGAAGCGTCTCGACGCGCACGCCCGGGCCGCCCGGCACGCTGAACACGTGAATGACGCCCGGCGACGGCACGAACGTCTCGGGATCCTCGGCGTTGACGCGGCACTCGATCGAGTGCCCGGTGAACGTCACCTCGCTCTGCTTGAACGACGAGCCGCTCGCCCGCCGCGATCCGGATCTGCTCCTTGACGATGTCGATGCCGGTGACCATCTCGGTGACCGGATGCTCGACCTGCAGGCGCGTGTTCGCTTCCATGAAGTAGAAGTGGCCGTCCGGATCCATCAGGAACTCGAACGTGCCGGCGTTCGTGTACTGCACCGCCTTGGCCGCGTCGATGACGATGCTGCCCATCTTGCGGCGCATCTTCTCGCTCAGCGCCGGCGACGGCGACTCCTCGATCAGCTTCTGATGGCGCCGCTGGATCGAGCACTCGCGCTCGCCGAGGTGGACGACCGTGCCGTGGTGATCGCCGAGGATCTGGAACTCGATGTGGCGCGGCGACTCGACGTAGCTCTCGATGTAGACGTCGCCGACGCCGAACGCCGCTTCGGCCTCGCGCTGCGCGGTCTTGACCGCGTGCGACAGCTCGCCGGCGGCGCGCACGACGCGCATGCCGCGGCCGCCGCCGCCGGCCGTCGCCTTGACGATCACCGGATAGCCGATGTCCTTGGCGACCTTCGAGCGCCTTGTCTTCGTTCTCGATCGGGCCGTCGCTGCCGGGCAGAATCGGCACGCCGGCCTTCTGCATCACGCGGCGCGCGCGCGCCTTGTCGCCCATCAGCCGGATCACCTGCGGATCGGGGCCGATGAACTTGATGTGGCAGGCTTCGCAGACCTCGGCGAGATACGCGCTCTCCGACAGGAATCCGTAGCCGGGATGGATCGCGTCGGCGCCGGTGATCTCGGCCGCGCTGATCACGGCCGGCACGTTCAGGTAGCTGTCGGCGCTGCGCGCCGGCCCGATGCAGACGTCCTCGTCGGCGAACTTGACGTGCAGCGAGTTCTCGTCGGCCTCGGAATAGACGGCGACCGTCTTGATGCCGAGCTCGCGGCACGCGTAGATGATCCGCAGCGCCACTTCGCCGCGATTCGCGATCAGGATCTTCTTGAACATGCGTCTAAGCGGGTCCTGATCGCGAACAGCCGCTCGCCGTACTGCACCGGCTGTCCGTTCTCGACGTAGATGTTCGACGACCTCGCCGTCGTACTCGGAGTCGATCTCGTTCATCAGCTTCATCGCTTCGATGATGCAGAGCACCTCGCCCTTCTTCACCGTCGGCGCCGACCTCGACGAACGACGCGCGCGCCCGGCTCCGGACGACCGATAGAACGTGCCGACGATCGGCGACTTGACGATGGCGAAAGCTCGATTTCGGCGTCCGCCGCCGCGTCAGCGGGCGGCCTGAGCCAGCAGGCGCGCCCGCGGCTGCCTGCGCCGGCCAGAGCCAGAGCCGGCGCCGCACCGGCAGCGGCAAGGCTGACCCGGAGCGGCCGGCGCGGGGGCGTCGACCATCTGCGCACCGCCGATGTTCTTGCGCACCCGGAACCCGGAGGCCCTCGGTGTTCGATCTCGAACTCCGAGAGGTCGTGCTCTTTCACGAGATCGAGAAGCTGTCTGAGGTGGTTGAGGATCAAATCAAATCTCGATGAGATCGGTCGGCGTGGTGGTCAGCAGATCCACTCCATTTTCGGTGACCAGCACATCGTCCTCGATGCGAACGCCGCCCCAGCCCGGCGAGGTATGCGCCGGGCTCGATGGTGAACACCATTCCCGCTTGCACGGCTTCGTCCGCGGTGTCGACATCGGGCCGGCGACGCGTGATCCGCGGCCCCTCGTGCACCTCGATACCCAGCCCGTGGCCGGTGCCGTGGCCGAATGCCTCCCCCAGGCCGCGTTCGTCGAGCGTCTGGCGCGCCGCGGCGTCGATGTCGAACCTCGACCGACCTGGCGCGACGGCCTGAATCGCCCGATCGTGCGCGAGGCGCACAGCCTCGTAAACCTCGCGCACACGGGGCGAGGGCGGCGCCGATCGAAGCGGTCCGGGTCAAATCGACGCAGTGTGAGTCGTAGGCGCGCCAGTCAGCGACCAGGTCTTCGGCTGATTTTCGCTCGCCGGGTCTCGCGTGCGGCGGCGTTGGGACCGCCGGCCGATCGTATCAACGCGCGACTCTAAGCCCCCTTTGCCTTCCGTGATGCGAGATCGTTTGACCATCGCACCTCGCTCGTTCCGGTCTGAAGCCTTAGTCTTGACGCACCTGAGTGCGCGCGAACAAGCGCGACCTGAGCGCCCATGCGTCGGCGATCGTGGTCGCGTCGTTACCACTGACGCGTTCAGCAGCGCTATTCAGATGGAATGATTCGACTTTGCGAAAAGCACCATCATGACGCCGCGTTGCTGGTCATTAAGCTAACCTCCCTGCAATGACCCCAGCATTGACGGTTCGAGCTGGCTGCATAATCATCAGCCTCGACGGCGGGCGACCTCTGATGGCGGGACGGCGCTAACTGAGGAGCGACTGGCGATAAATAACAAAGACGACGAGACCCATTCCGCAAGTCGTGTGGAAAACGACCAAATCAATGGTTTGGGCGGCGATCTGCCATTACTGGTGAGTTGGTGAGATGAGATGATTTCGACGACTTATTGATGGGTTACCAGCCACCATCGCCGCAGGATGAAGCAGGCAGCTCCAGATTACCTGTGGCGGCGCTGAGTGGCGTCGGCGCGCCGGACATCCACCGGCGTCGCTGATCGATCGCCGTCAAACGCTGATTACAGCCGATCGTGCGTTATTGCGTGATCTGTTGTTATGGGCGTCGCCATTGTCAGTGATGGTTAACCAGGACGATGGAGCTAATGACCAAGTCAACGCCACCATGTTGCGACTCTGAAGGCTGATGTGGTTCCGAGTACATCCGCCATTCGCTCTTTGTTGTGTATCACCAGAGGATCTGCGATTATGGTTCAGCAATCCGCTGGCGACCTCCAGCGCAATCGACGGTGAACGCGATCTGAAAAGCGCCTGGCTGGGCGTCCATGGGATCAGATGGTGACCGGTGGCGTTGATCGATGGCGCTCGTTTGCCACCGGTCAGTGGTGATGCCGCTATTAGCGTGGCGTCGTTGTCGATCGCAATCAGCGATAGCGCTGGCGCGATATTTCAGCCCACCGAAACTCAAGGGTTGCGTGTGCGTAACGCCAGATCGCTGGCGATCCGTCATGAAGTCCGTGCCGAGCGATAATCAGATCAGCCGGAAGATGCCGACGATCGCGGCCATTGAAGAACTTCGATCTGGACTGTCGCCGGCGTTCAGTGAAGCTAAAGACGCCGCCAGCGAAGCGGAACCGAACCTTCAACCATGTTAACGATATTGGCGGTCTGGTTAAGAGGTCATCGTGACCATGGTTGGCGATGCCGGTTTGAGCTGTGTGGGCAGTGCGGCGCTGGCGTCACCCGGTTCGGTCCGCTGCCATCGTAAGTTCCGGCATGGCTGTTGATCGAGCGTCCCGGCGCGGCCGTCGACTGCGAAGCGTTGAACAGAAGCAGAAGCTGAAGCCGTCGCGGGTGATTGCGGCGAGAACACGAAGACACGGCGGTGGGTGCCGGACTGGAGCTGGTCGCCTTCACCGTGACGTCTTCGAAACGGTGCCGTCTGGCCGAGATCATCGGTGACCTACGGGGACGATGGCGTAGGTGCCGGCCGCGCGTTGAACGTGCGATTCGCGGTTACGCCCGTCCGCCGTCGCCGAAGTTCAGGCGGCTGTGTCAGGTGCCCCGCGGCGCACTTCGCCTGCCGTGGCGTTGAACAGCACGGACTGGCCGGCGCTGGGATCGGTCGGCGAGACGACGAATTCCGCCGTGAGCGCCCTGGACCGAACGAGGCGTCACCGGTGCGCGACTTAGCCGCCGCGTTGCTCGGCGGCTTCGTCGGTGACCGTCAACGTTGTATCCGCCGGCGCTCCCGTAGCTGTGGCTCGTCATTGATGCCGCTGCCCCTTCCACCGTCGCCGAAGTCCCAGGAGTAGCTCGCGATGTTGTGGCAGCCGCGCCGTCGACGTCGCACCGTTGAACTGCGCTCTGGCCGACGCCGGGGTTCGTTGGCGAGAACACGGGGCGGCCTTCGGCGGCATTGCCGGCACTCGACCTGGACGCCTCTTGACGTCGCCGATCCGACGCGCGATCCGACATCACGCTCAACGTCACGTTGAACGAACCGGTCGATTTGAACGTGTACGACACGGTGGGACGGAATCCAGGCAAACTATCGCCGAAATCCCAGGTGAACGTCGTGATCGAACGGTCCGACGCGATACATCCGCCCGAGAAGCCGCCTTCGGGACAGCTGGACTGTTAAAATCCATCCGAATGCAACCGGAATGCTCGCCGTGAAGCGTCGGCGTGAGCGTGAACCGGGCGATCGTGACGCCGGACCCAATGGCGTTTGGAGAGTCGACGGGCCCAGCAGATCCGGCGATTCATTCTGTTTGACCGTGCAGGACTGCGCCACGGCTATCGCAGCAACGGCGAGCAACGCACGGAGGAACGCTCTTCGGCCTCATCGCCATGACAAATCCGCAAAATCTCGGGGGTCCGCCCAGATCGATCCGGTCGCTTGAATCTCGTTGCCGACGCGGTCCCTGCCGTAGAACGTGACGTCGGCGATGGGCTGTCAGATGGACCCGCGATTGCCGAGCTCCCCTGACGAGCTGCGTCGAGCGGCGTGCCTGCTCTTCGCCAGGTGCCGCACCAGCTCGAACGTGAAGGTCGACGGCGCTGTCCGGCCGTGCACCGTTCCGGTGACACCGCCGTCGAACGCGCAACGGCACGTCAACGCCGCTGCATGTTGTGGCCGTCGGTCGCGCCGTGACGACGTGACAGCGCGTGATGGTCACTTCGTTGTTGGTCGGGTGGCGCCCGGACGGAGGGCTTCGCGACGTCCTTCGAGCGATGTCCGCAGAGTGACCTGCACCGGTCGTCAAAGACACGGTCGGGCACCGGTCGCGGTGCGTGCACGGCGCCGCGTCGTGACGATGCGTCAGGACGTCTGAGAGCAGCGCGCCGGTGAACGTCGCTTGAGCCCGTTCCGCCCCTGCAGCAGGTCGATCGATCACGAGAACACCGGGCGCGGCCCGGTGCGCACCACATCGCCGCACGAGCGCGGACAATGCGATCAGCGTCGCGAGTGACGGTGTCATCAGTCCTCATGCCTCAGCTCTTGATGATCGCGGCGTGATGAAGATGAGCAGCTCCGTGCTCTGGTCGTCACGCGTGTCGCGCTTGAACAGCCAGTTCGAGCAGCGGAATCTGGCTCAGGCCCGGCGTGCGATCGGTTGGCGTGCTGTTCGATTGCTCACGCAGATGCCGCCGATGACGGTCGTCTGGCCGTCGCTGACCAGCACCGTGCGTGTCGGCGCGCTGCGTGTTGATCGGCGGAATGCTGTTGACCGGCGCGGCTGAAGTCGGGCGACGCGTTCTCGACGCGAGATCTGCATGATCACGGTGTTCGGCCGCGGTGATCTGCGGCGTGACCTTGCAGCGTCAGCGCCGCGTCCTTGAACGTCACCGTCGACGGTGTTGTTCGGCGACCGTCTGAATCGGAATCTGCACGCCCTGCGTGATTTCGGCCGCGACGTTGTTCTGCGTCGTCACGCGCGGCGTCGACAGCAGCCGGCCGTTGCCGCTGCGTCTCGAGCGCCGACAGCGCGACGTCGAGGTTGAACGCGCCGTTGACCGACCCGAGCGCGAGGCCGACGCGCGCTGCGTCGCGCCGCCGACGCGGCAGGTTGACCGCCGGCTCGGCGCGGTCGCAGCGCCGTCGGACCCTGGCGCCGCCGACGCGTCCGCCGAGGCTGCCGCTGTTCGGGAACGCCAGGTTGCGTCGTGTTGCCGAGCGCCGGATCGACGCGGCCGTTGAAGCCCCACTGCACGCCGAGCGCGCGCGCGAAGTTCTTGTTGGTCTGGACGATGCGCGCTTCGATCTCGACCTGCGGCTGCGCGCGATCGAGCGTGTCGATCGAGCTGGCGTCGCGGTCGTGAGCCGATCTGGCAGGTCGCGTGATGATCAGCGTGTTGGTCCGCGGATCGACCTGACGCGTGCCGCGCGGCGCAGCACGCTGGCGGCTTCAGCAGCGCCTGCAGATGTCCTCGGCCCTGCGCGTAGCTGAGCTGCCTGCGTCAGTGCGTCGGAGCTGCCCGGCATCGCCTGCGCGTCGGCGCAGCGCTCCGGCTTCTGCTCGGCTTCCGCGAGCACGTCGAGCGGCGCGATGCCGGACGATGGTGCCGTCGACGATGTAGCCGAGCTTGTTGGCGCGCAGGATGATGTCGAGCGCCTGGTCCCACGGCACGTCGCGCAGCGCGACGTCGACCGGTGCCCTGCACGCGTCGGGTCGATGACGATGTTCAGGCCGCTGATCTCGGCAGAACGTCCGGAGCACGGCGCGGAGATCGGCGCCCTGGAAGTCGAGGCTGCACCGGGTGGCCGGTATGCGACGGTCGTCGGCCTGCCCCGCGCGGACGATCTGGGCACTGATCGGCCCGGACGACGATGCTTTGCCGGGTCAGTGCGTCACTGCAGCCCGGCTGGACTCGCCGGCGGGCGCCGGCGGCGGGCCAGCACGGCGTACCGCTGCGGGACCGGCGCGGCCGAGCTGGCCTGTCGGCGTCGCCGGCACGAGCTAGCTTCGCGATGCGGATCGAGCGGCCGGCGTCGTCCAGGCAGAGGTCAGCAGCATCGGCGGTGCCTGGCCGCCGCGCAGAATGTGACGGCCGGCATCGACGGCGGCTGCGCGCGCCGCGCTCGTCGAATTCGACGAGGACGTTATTGCGATCGCTGCGCACGACGTGCGCGACCAGCCTGCGCCCAGCGCGATCCGGACGCGCGCCGTCGCAGCCCAGCGACTCGGACTGCGCTCGACGTTGACGCCGGCGATCGAGACCGGTCTTCTTCGCAAGCGACCGCGTTGGTGACTCCCTCGCGGCGCCCGACGTTCCGGAAGTCGAGCAGCACGGTCACGCGGGTCGGGCCGCGTCGTCAGATGCGGCACCGGCTCGCTGGCTTCGATGACGAGCGAAGGACGCCTTGCGGCTCACGCGCGCGCTGATGATTTCGGTCGTGCGCTGCCTGGGCCGCGGCCGCGGTGCCGACCGGCCGGAGATCCGCTCACGCACCCCGCCGACTGCCGCCGAGGATGTGATGAGACAGGCGCAGAGGCCCCTGGTCGCGATCCAGTCTGCTTGACGTCCTCCAGCGATCGCAGCGGCTTGCGAACTCACCCGCTGCTTGACGAGTCGACAGCGGATCGTTGACTTCCTGCAGCGACGACGAGCCCTCCGCGCGTCGATGGCGTTGCATCACGGCGCCGTCGGCGAGGTGATCGCCCTGGCGCAGACGATGTATGTCTGGTTGTCGGGCCCGTGCACCATCGCGACCGAGCGCGTCCGCGGCTCTGCAGAATGCCGCTCGAACCGATGATCTCCGCCAGCGTCATGGCGGCCGGACGCCGTCGCCGTCGCGCTCGCCTGGGGACCGCCGCGCTCGGTCGCTCGCCGAGAAGGCTCGAGAAAGCGGATCGCGGCGGCTTCCGTCGGCGGCGTGTAGTGCGCTGAGCGCCTCGGGCGGCACGGCGCTGGCGCCTGCGCGCGGCTGGCGCTGCTGCCCGGCCGGCGACCGGCTGTGTGCGCGGCACGGCGGCGCGGCGAGCTGTCGGCAGGACGGCGCATCGCAGGCACGCGCGGCGCTTCGCGGCGGTTCGGCCGCCAGGCGTGGCGCCTGGCTTCGGCGGCGCCGGCTTGTCGAGCAGCACGAACGTCGTCGCGCACGCACGTGCGCGGTGATCGTCGCGTTCGGGTCCGTACGGTCCTTGCCGCTTCACGTCGAGGCCCGCTGATGTTCGACGATGCGCGTGAACTTGCCGACGCGGTCGAAGAACAGCGCGAGGTTGTGATACGTGCCCTCGAGCTGCGAGGTTGATCGGCCACTCGGCGTGCAGCTGCTTGGTCGACCGTCGGCGCCGGCTTGAAGCTCTTGATCGTCAGGTTCGACTGCGTCGCCGCGACGTCTGCATGCGGCGCAGCAGATCGGCGGCGTCCTTCTCCTCCGGCAGCACGGCCTTGAGGTTGTCGAGGCGCGCTTCGAGATCGGCGACCTGGCGCGGAACTCCGGCAGCTTCTTGGCGCGTCGCGATGCCCTTGGCGATGTCGCTGCGCAGCGCCGTCAGCTGCGACTGGCGCGACGTCGATGTCGCGCGCAGTCGGCATCTCGTAGTAGTAGACGAACACGCCGACGCCCGCCGACCGCCAGCAGCAGGAACGCGCCGACCTGCCCATGCCGCACGGCAGTTTTGCTGAGACTGATGTCCATGTTCGTACTCAGCCGTATCAGGGCGACCCGTCCGGCTCTTTACGTCGCGCGCAATCTGCCACGCTAGCTCTCGTGCTTCACGTCTTGCCGAGCGCGCCCGGCCTTCACGCCGCCGCCTTCGCGTATCGCCCGGCTGCTGAAACGCGCCTTGATGCTGAACTGGATCAGCTCGCCGACCGCGCTGCCGGATCGGTCTCGGTCTGGCGTGCTGACGATTTCGCACCGACTGCTTGAAGTAGCCCGAGGCCTTCGAGGTTCGCGACGAAGTCGGACAGCCCGGTCAGCGTCGTGCACCGGCCGTCGATCGATGACGTCGCGCGTCGCGTCCTGCTTGAGCTCGGTGAGCCACAGCATCGGCGGCAGCGCCCGGCTGATCTGATCGAGCATGTGCACCGGACCGGTCTGGCTCTTCGCGCAGCTGCTCGATGAGCACGACGCGCTGCTGCAGCTGCGCCTTGCGCTGCTCGAACTGCTGGACCTGCTGGATGATCGAGTGCAGCCGCTGCGTTTCCTGCTGCGCCGCGGAGATGTCGATGTCGAGCTGCGTCGATTCGCTGCTGCGAGCGTCCAGTAGCGCCAGCCGATGAACAGCGCCGGCCGCGACCAGGATCAGCGTGCAGCCGACCGTGAGCTTGCTGCGTGACGAACGACGGCGACCTTCTTCTTGCGTGCGCTTCGCGCTCGACGGCGAGGAGGTTGATGCGAATCATCGGTCGCCCGCCCTTCGGAGCGCGAGGCCGACCGCCACCGCCGCGGTCGGGCACCAGCTGCGTCGGCATCGTCGATGCCGAGCTTGCGCGGATCGAACGCGATCTTCTTGAACGGATCGAACATCTCCGACCGGCGCGCCGAAGCGCTCCTCGAGCGCCTCGCGCGAAGCCGTCGACGCGCGACGCGCCGCCGCTCAGCAGCGATGCGGTCGATCCGGTCGGAGGCGGCCGTCGCCTTGAAGAAGTCGAACGTCTTCTGAATCTCGAGCAGGACGTTCTCGGTCATCGCGTGCAGCACCGGCCGCACGTCGTCGAAGCGTCACGCCGTCGACCGGCTCGCCCTTCTTCAGCCTGCTCCGCGCTCTCGAACGGCAGGTTCGAGCTCCTTCTGCACCGCTTCGGTGTAGGCGTTGCCGCCGATCGAGATGTCGCGCGGTGAAGAGCGACTGGTCGCCGCTGAGGATGTTGATGTTGATCGCGCTCGCGCCGGCGTTGAGCAGCACGACGACCGACGCCGCGGCTCGAGGCCGTAGTTCACCTCGTAGGCGTTCTGCAGCGCGAAGGCGTCGACGTCGACGACGACCGGCACGCGGCCGGCCTGCGCGATGACGCCGGTGTAGTCGGCGATCTTCTCCTTCTTCGCCGCCACGAGCAGCACGTCCATCGTGCCCTTCGAGTCAGGGCCGGTGCCGGCGATCGAGAATCTGGTAGTCGAGGTTGACGTCCTGGATGTCGAACGGGATGTACTGCTCGGCCTCCCAGTAGATCGACTCGGCGAGCTCCGCCTCGGTCATCACCGGCAGGCTGATCTTCTTGACGATGACGGCGTTGCCCGACAGCGAGGCGGCGACTTCCTTGGTCTTGAACGCCTTGTTGCTCGAACACGCGGCGGATCGCGTCGGCGACCGCGCCGCCGTCGATGATGGCGCCGTCGACGATGCTGTCGGGCGGCACCGGCTCGATGGCGAAGGCGACCGACGCGGAAGCCCTTGCCGGCGGCCTTCAGCTCGACGCGCCTTCGACGGCGCTCGATCCGATGTCGAGGCCGACGACGCGCTTTGGATCTTGCTCGAGACCAAACACGGTGTCATGTCCTCCGTCGCGACGGCTGTCCACTAAGCGTATTTGCTAACTCCGGTGCGCGATGGCCTGCGTACTGCCCACGGATCGAACCGCAGATCACACCAGAACGTGGCGGTCTTGGCACTATCGCCAGCGGTGCCCAGAAAGGCCGGTATGATTTGGGTTTACCGTTGCTCTGGACCTGCCGAAACCGTAGAACCAGGCTGGCGTGTCGGCGCGGAAATGCCCGCAACACGTCACAGTGGGTTCTTCCGAAGACGAAGGCTGTTTCCGGGAATGTCTACGTTCATGGCCAGCGCGTCGATCGCGCGGACGCCGGAGCCGCTGGCACGTCATCGACGCCGACGGCCAGGTGCTCGGCCGCATCGCCACCGTCGCCGCGCGCGCCTGCTCCAGGGCAAGCACAAGCCGACCTACACCCCGTTCATCGACACGGGCGATCACGTCGTCGTCGTCAACGCGGCGAAGGTCAAGCTGACCGGCCGCAAGGAAGATCAGAAGATCTACCGCCAGCACAGCGGCTACGAAGGCGGCCTGCGCGAAGAGCGCGCGCGGCGTCGTGCGCAGCGCCAGCCGGAAGCGCTCGTCGAAGAGGCGGTGCACGGCATGCTGCCCAAGACGAAGATGGGCGACGCGATGTACCGCAAGCTGAAGGTACGCCGGTCCGGATCATCCGCACGCGGCGCAGAAACCATCCAAGCTCGAGGTCGCGTAACGTGGCAGCAGCAGTCGAATACTACGGAACGGGCCGCCGCAAGACGTCGACCGCCCGCGTGTTTCCTCCGCCCCGGCACGGGCGCCATCACGCGTCAACCACCGCAAGTTCGAAGCGTTCTTCCCCACCGAAGCGCTGCGCACGCAGATCACGCCGGCCGCTGGTGCTCACCGAGACCGCCGACAAGTTCGACATCCTGGCGACGGTCGCCGGCGGCGGCGTGTCCGGGCAGGCCGGCGCCGTGCGGCTCGGCATCGCGCGCGCGCTCGTCGACTACAACGCCGAGCTGCGCAAGGCGCTCAAGAACGAAGGGCTCCTGACGTCGCGACGCGCGCGCCAAGGAACGCAAGAAGCTACGGCATGGCTGGAGCGCGCAAGCGCTTCCAGTTCAGCAAACGTTAAGGAGAGGAGGCAGCTTGGCCGCGATCGCGATGAAGGATCTGCTGGAGGCGGGCGTTCACTTCGGCCACCAGACCAAGCGGTGGAACCCGAAGATGAAGGAATACATCTTCGGCGAACGGAACGGCATCTACATCATCGACCTGGGCAAGACGGTCAAGCTGTTCCACGACGCCGAGGAGTTCGTCACCAGCCTCGCGGCCGAGGGCCGCACCATCCTGTTCGTCGGCACCAAGCGCCAGGCGCAGGACGTGATCGCCGAAGAAGCCGCAGCGCTGCGGCATGTTCTACGTCAACGAGCGCTGGCTCGGCGGCCTGCTCACCAACTTCGCGACGATTCAGCGCAGCCTCGGCCGGCTCCGCGACCTCGAAGCGATGGCCACCGACGGCCGCTACGACACGCTGTCGAAGAAGGAAATCGCGCGCAACGAGAAGGAGCGCCGCAAGCTCGCGAAGAACCTCGACGGCATCCGCGGCATGTCGCGCCTGCCCGACGCGGTCTTCGTCGTCGACACCAAGAAGGAACAGATCGCGGTCGACGAGGCGCGCAAGCTCAAGATTCCGGTGATCGGCATCGTCGACACCAACTGCGATCCCGACGAAGTGGACTTCGTCATCCCGGGCAACGACGACGCGCTGCGCGCGATCCGGCTGTTCGCGTCGCGGATCGCCGACGCCGTCATCGCGGGCCGCGACATGAAGCAGTCGGTCGACGCCGACGCGGCTCGCGACGAAGCGGCGACGAAGGCGACGACAAGGGTCGCCGCGCGACGCGCTGCGACCCGAGCGCCGCCGCAGAACCGGCGCCGGCCTCCGCGTAGCAGGGACCAGGGATCAGGGATCAGGGCTAGCAATACGCCGAGGCGCCTGGCTCCAAGCCTCGGCGTCTTCATGCGCCAGACCTCAGATCGACAGACAGCACGCACGAGTCTTTACGTCGGCTGATGACGACGACGATTACCGCACGCAGATGTGAAGAAGCTCCGCGACCAGACCGGCGCGGGCATGATGGAGTGCAAGAACGCGCTCACGGAGGCGAACGGCGACTTCGAGGAGGCCAACACGATCCTGCGCAAGCGCGGGCTGGCGCCAGCGCGGCGAAGAAGGCCGGGCGCACGGCGAACGAGGGGCTGATCGCCACACCGCGTCGCCGCGGACCACTCCGCGGGCATCCTCGCCGAGGTCAACTGCGAGTCGGACTTCGTCGCGCGGACGCCCGACTTCGTGCAGCTGATGGAGCGACGTGCTCGCCGAGATCGAGAAAGGCCGGCGACGCGGCCAACGACGCGTGGCTGAAGGATCCGCAGGGTCCGGTGATCAAGCACGTCGCCGCCGGCGATCGCGAAGCTCGGCGAGAACATGGGCGTCTCGCGCTTCGTCGCGCTACGCGGGCAACGGCTACGTCGGCCGAGCCATCCACCTGGGCGGCAAGATCGGCGTCATGGTGGAGTTCGCCGGCGTGACGCCCGCGATCGCGAGCGCGCGAGGAGTTCACGGCGCTGGTCAAGGAGATCGCGATGCAGATCGCGGCGGCGAGCCCGACGCTACGCGACCCGCGAGCGCGGTTCCGCGCCGACGTCCTCGAGAAGGAGAAGGCCATCTACCGCGCGCAGATGGAGAACTCCGGCAAGCCGGCCAACGTGCGTCGAGAAGATCGTCGAGGGCAAGCTCGGAGCTTACTACAAGCAGACCGTCCTGCCCGACCAGGAGTCGATCCGCGACACGACCGGAAGACCGAGCGTCAAGGACGTCGCTCGCGGCGGCCAACAAGACGCTGGGCGGCCCGGTGTCGGTGACGCGTTCGCTCGGCTGAAGGTGGGCGAAGCGGCGCAGTAACGCGCGACAGGGCGACAGGGTTGACGGACATACGGTTGCCGACGCCCATCGTACCATCTGCCATCATCCATCATGCCCTTGCATCGCTATAATCTCTGTTCGTGACCTCCCCTGCCCGCCCCGCCTACAAACGCATCCTCCTCAAACTTTCCGGCGAAGCCCCTGATGGGCGAGCAGACCTACGGCATCGATCCGGCCGTGGCCGACGCAGATCGCGCAGGACGTCGCCGAGATCCAGGGCATGGGCGTCGAGACCGCCATCGTCATCGGCGGCGGCAACATCTTCCGCGGCGTCGCGGCCAGCGCGCGCGGCATGGACCGCGCGACCGCCGACTACATGGGCATGCTGGCGACCGTCATCAACGCGCTCGCGCTGCAGGACGCGCTCGAGCAGCAGGGCGTCGTGACGCGCGTCGTCACGGCGATCGAGATGCGCGCGGTCGCCGAGCCGTTCATCCGCCGCCGCGCCATCCGCCACCTCGAGAAGGGCCGCGTCGTCGTCTTCGGCGCCGGCACCGGCAACCCGTACTTCAGCACCGACACGGCCGCGGCGCTGCGCGCGATGGAGATCAAGGCCGACGTCATCCTGAAGGCGACCAAGGTCGACGGCATCTACGACGCCGACCCGATGCTCAATCCGGACGCGACGCGCTTCGATCGCATCTCCTACCTGCAGGTGCTCGAGCAGGGTCTGCAAGGTGATGGACGCCACGGCGATCTCGCTGTGCATGGACAACCGCCTGCCGATCGTCGTCTTCAACCTGCGGACGCCGGGCAACATCAAACGCGCGATCACCGGCGAGCCGATCGGCTCGCTGGTGACCGCGTAAGCGCGATGAGGATCCTGAGGCTGATGGATGTCAACGACCTGAAAGGGCTGTTCGCGGAAGTCAACAAGCGGATGAACGCGGCGATCGATCACGTGCAGCACGAGTTCGGCGGCGTGCGCACCGGCCGCGCGTCGGTCACGATTCTCGACAGCGTGCACGTCGAGGCCTACGGCTCGAAGATGCCGCTCAACCAGCTCGCCGGCCTGTCGGTCCCGGAGCCGACGCTGATCGTCGCGCAGCCGTTCGACCCGTCGCAGCTCGGCGCCATCGAGAAAGCGATCCGCGCCGCCGGACCTCGGCCTCAACCCGGCCAACGACGGCAAGGTGGTGCGCATCCCGATTCCGTCGCTGACCGAAGAGCGCCGCAAGGAGCTGTCGCGGCACGTCCACAAGCTGCGCCGAGGAGGGCCGCAACAGCGTCCGCCAGGTGCGCCGCGACGCCAACGACCGGCTGAAGAAGCTGCTCAAGGACCACAAGATCTCCGAGGACGACGAGAAGAAGGGCCTCGACGAGGTGCAGAAGATCACCGATCAGCACATCAAGCCGATCGACGACCTGCAGAAGAAGAAGGACACAGGAGCTGCTCGGCAGGTAGATGTCCTACTTCACCCATCTCGAATGCTCGGTGCCGTGCGGAGCGCCGGCGCTCGATCCGCACGCGGCGTCACCATCTCTGCGCGCTGCGGCGCTCCCTGCTCGCCCGCTACGATCTCGACCAGGCGCGCGCCTGGTCGCGCGACACGCCTCGCCGGACCGCGCAGCCGAACATGTGGCGCTACCGCGAGCTGCTGCCGCTGTTCGACGGCGAGGACGCCGGTCACGCTCGGCGAAGGGTTCACGCCGCTCGTTCCACGCGCGCGCGCTCGGCGCCACGCTCGGCCTCGATCGTCTCTACATCAAGGACGAGTCGCTCAACCCGACCAACTCGTTCAAGGCGCGCGGCCAGTCGGCGGCGATCACGCGCGCGCAAGTATCTCGGCGCGACGACGATCGCGCTGCCGACGGCCGGCAACGCCGGCAACGCGGCAGCGGCCTACGCCGCCGCGGCCGGCCTGCGCCTGCGAAGTCTTCATCCCGAAGGACGCCAAGCGGCCGTTCGTCGACGAATGCCGCCTCTACGGCGCGAACGTCACGCTGGTCGACGGCCTGATCACCGACGCCGGCCGCATCGCGCGCCGAAACGGCGGGCCGCTCGGCTGGTACGACGTCTCGACGCTCAAGGAGCCGTACCGCATCGAGGGCAAGAAGACGATGGCCTACGAGCTGCGCCGAGCAGATGGACTGGGCGTGGCCGGACTGGATCATCTATCCGACCGGCGGCGGCACCGGCATGGTCGGCATGTGGAAGGCGTTCGACGAGATCGAGCGCATCGGCTGGGTCGAACCGGCGCAGGCGGCCGCGGATGGTGTCGGTGCAGGCCGAGGACTGCGCGCCGATCGTCCGCGCGTTTCGAGCAGGGCGCCGAGAAGGCGCAGCCGTGGGAAGACGCGCCGACGATCGCCGACGGCCTGCGCGTGCCGCGCGCGATCGGCGACTTCCTGATCCTGCGCGCCGTGCGCGAGAGCGGCGGCACCGCGCTCGCCGTCACCGATCGGGCGATGGTGGACGGGATGCTGGCGATCGGCAGGCACGACGGCGTCAGCGCCGCGCCCGAAGGCGGCGCCGCGCTCGCCGCCGATCGAGCGGCTGGTCGACGACGGCTCGATCAAGCCGCACGAATCGGTCGTGCTGTTCAACACCGGCGGCGCGCTCAAGTACTCTCGACGTGATCAATTGACAATAATGGAATTGACAATTTACAAAGCGAGCGCCACGCACTTTGTAACTTCGCCCACTGTACATTGTCAATTGCTCAGTCGCCGAAGGTGACCCCAGAGCGCCTTTGCGGTCGCCAGCAGATCGAAATCCGATCGGCACCGTCTTCGTCTTCCCGACCACATCGTCGATCCGCCGCGCGATGATGTCCGGCGGCGCGAACGCGACCATCGTGCCGAACTCGCCGCTGCTGCACGAGTTCGACCGCCTTGCCGCCGAACCGCGTCGCGAGCACGCGGTCGAAGCTGGTCGGCGCGCCGCCGCGCTGCAGGTGGCCGAGCACGACCGATCGCGTTTCCTTGCCGGTCTCGCCGTGCGAGCGCCTCGCAGACCTGCGCGCCGATGCCGCCGAGCCGCTCGACGCGGCCGTCGTGCGCCGCCTCGAGCAGCGACAGCGTGCCGCCCTTCGGAAACGCCCCTTCCGCGACGACGACGATGCTGAACTTCGCGCCCCAGTCGATCGCGCTCGCGCAGCCGCTGCGCGACGATGGCGAGGTCGAACGGAATCTCGGGGATCAGGATCGCGTCCGCGCCGCCGGCGACGCCGGCATAGAGCGCGATCCAGCCGGCGTAGCGGCCCATCACCTCGACGACCAGGATCCGCTTGTGCGCCTCCGCGGTCGTGTGCAGCCGGTCGATCGCGTCGGTCGCGAAGGCCACCGCGGTGTCGAAGCCGAAGCAGTTCGTGGTGCCGACGATGTCGTTGTCGATCGTCTTCGGCACGCCGACGATCGGCATGCCCAGCTGGCAGAACTCGTGAGAGATGGCCAGCGTGCCGTCGCCGCCGATCGCGACCAGCGCGTCGAGGCCCAGCCTGCTGGTAACATCTCGATGCACGCGATCGGCGTAGTCGCGCGGGCCGTCGGAGGTCTCGCACCTCGGAGGTCACGCGGATTGCCGCGTGTTGAGCGTGCCGAGGATCGTGCCGCCGAGGCGCAGGATGCCGGTGACGTCGCGCGGCGTCAGCACGCGCGAGCGATCCGGTCTCGAGGAGGCCGTCGAAGCTGTCCTCGATGCCGACGGCATCTCGATGCCGGCGTTGGCGGCGGTCTTGACGACCGGCGCGGATGACCGCGTTGAGGCCCGGCGCGTCGCCGCCGCCGGTGAGAACGCCGATACGGGAAATCGCAGACATGTGATCGGAGTGTAGCAGGAAGGCCTACGGCGCGTCGGCGGCGTGCCCGGCGAAAACGCGCGTGTTAGCATTGAAGGTTTCGTGGGCCGCTAGCTCAGCTGGGAGAGCGCTGCGCTCGCAACGCAGAGGTCACGAGCCCGAGCCTCGTGCGGTCCACCATCCCCTTCACTCGCGTGCCTTACCCTCACATCAGAAGGTATACGTTCCAGCCGAGAACGGCGTCAGCACCACTTGCGTGCGCTCGGTGATCACGTGCATGTCATTCCGTCGTTGCACGCCTGACGTCAGGAACCACGCGACCTGCTCACCCGGCTTCGGCTGGCATGTCGCCAGCGGACTACCGGCGTAAGTAGTGCTCAGTTCTTCGGCAGTTGTCCTGGCTGCAGCGTCGGTCCGGTCGGCACGTAGTTGTCCGACGGCGATCGACTGATGCAGAGGATCGAGCCGGCGAGCCACCAGACGCCGATCAGGCAGCCGATCCAAATCGTATTGAGCGTCTCCGCCCTCAGGGCCCTCGAGAACGGCCACGCCTGCGGCCCGTTGCGCTTGGTGAAATCGACGCCCATGTTCTGACACGGCGTCGAGCGTGATCTCGGTCAAGCGCGCAGCATCGGGCCACGCGCGAACGTCCGGGCTGCCGCTGGTCAGCACCGCCGACGACAAATCGACCGGGCATCCTTCGGACGATCTTACCCGACGTCGGGCTTCGGTGCCGAAGTTGAGGAACCGGCACGGATGCGGCCTGGGCAGCACGATCTGCACCGACCGACGTTCACCGACTGCGGAGCCGTGGCGATTCCGTTCTTCGGTCGCGCTCACAGACATACCCGGCCACGGCAGGAGATTGGCGACAAACTGGCCTTCAAGCATCGGTCGTGGCCTCGCCATAGCTCCCTGCCGGGACTCACAGCCTGGCAGAAGCGCTCCCACCACAGGGGCGCCTTGTCCATCGCGCACTTCAAAAGCTTGCTGCATTGATCCTCCACAATGGCAGACGAGCTGCCCGGCGACGCGCTGACGCCCGACGGCGGAGACGCCGCACGACCCCTCGTTCAACTTTTGTCGCGCAGTGGCGACGATGAAGCCCCGCGTGATGACTGGACCGTGCGGCGTTCGCCGCTGCGCGAATCCCGCGCGGGACCTCTCGCAATCGGGAGCGGGCGATCGTTGAATGCGCGCCGTATGGATCAGTCTGAAGATCCGATCAGCGAGAGCCCGGCTCATCACGCTTTCTTGTCGGGATCGCCTGTCGGCGGTTCCGGCAGCGGATGGCTTTTTGTCGAAACACCCAACTCGCGAGCCCGACTGCTCCGCCGAGCGCGACCGCCCCCTCTTCGCCCATCGTCGAGTGCCGGAAGCGCGGGGCGCTGGGTTGATCAGTTCTCGGTAGACCTCGGCGGTTTCTGCTGAAGGTGCCGACTTCTGTCGCGTCATTCCCTCCGGCCGTGGAATCCATCGGCTGATGTGCGAACGATTCTGAGCTCGCAGATCGGACAGCTCTGCTGTGGATCGTGAATCTCCTCACAGTCGAGGCAGACGCGCAACGCGAAGGTGCATGGAGTTGATGATAAACCCGCGGACGAATCTGAACACTTGGGCTTCGATGCGAAGTCGCCAGTTCACTCGAGCACGACAAACGTCATCAAATCTGTCTTGTATCTGACACAAGACCAAAATTATGGAGTAGTCGGCTTATGGGAAGAATATGTTGCACACGAATGCGACACAGAGGGACTCGGCGCGTTACGCCAGTGGAATTTCATCAATGATTCAAATCGCTCGAAATTTCTGCGTCGGAAAAATGCTGAAATGCTGGAGCAGTGTAAACACCTGCGCATCGATGAGTCCTGAAAGATGACTGAACGGCACGGCGACGCGATGATGATCGCGTAAGCCCAACATTCATATAGGCGAGCCTCACTGGCTCGCTGCCGCCGTTCGGCTGGCACACCGCGGTCAATTCGTAATCACACACCTGGAGGAATCAGATGAAGACAACGATGTCTTCCGCGTCGCTACTGGTGTCGGCTGCCGCCGCGTTCTTCGTCGCTGCGCAGATCGGCATCGCGTCGTTCACCCCCAGCGCCGTCGATCCCGGCGTACGGCCGTCGGGGCCCGGTCCCCAGCGCCGGCGGCGTCATCGACCGGACTGTCGACCGAACCAGAGCGTAATACTTCGTCGCTGGTCAAGCCGACTTCGCCGAAGAAGAAAGCGTGGCAGGACGGACTGGGGCCGCGCATGAACCTCGATAGCTGCGCCGGCTGCCACTGCAGCCGGCGATCGGCGGATCGAGCCCGGCCGTGAATCCGCAGATCGCGTTCGCCAACGCGAATGGCGGCACCGATACGATTCCCGTCCTTCCTCTCGGCGAACGGGCCGGTGCGCGAAGCGCGCTTCGTCACGAATCCCGACGGCACGCCTGACGGCGGCGTGCACGCGCTCTTCACCATCACCGGCCGGATCGGAGCGACCGGACTGCTCGCTCGTCGCAGCCCGACTTCGCGACGGCAGCTCGCGCAACCACAACGTGATCTTCCGGATTCCGACGCCGGTGTTCGGCGCCGGCCTGATCGAAGCAGATCCCGGATGCGGCCATCCTCGCCAACCAGGCGGCCAACGCAGCGGCGAAAGCCGCGCTCGGGCATTCGCGGCCGCGCGAACTTCGCGCGTCGTCGGGCCGGACCATCAGCGGCCAGACCAACAACAACGGCAACGACGGCACCATCGCCCGCTTCGGCTGGAAGGCGCAGAACAAGTCGCTGCTGCTGTTCTCCGGCGAGGCCTACAACGTCGAGATGGGCATCACCAACGAGCTGTTCCAGACCGAGCGCGACGAGAACGCGTCGCTGCCAGTTCGCGGCCGGTGCCCAACGACGTCACCAACGCGGACGCCGCCACGCCGGTCGACGCGATGAGCGGGATCGAGAAGTTCTCGCATCTTCATGCGCTTCCTGGCGCCGCCGACGCCGTCGCCGACACGCCCGGCGGCGCCGACTTCGATCGCGCAGCGGCCGAGCGCTGTTCAACAGACGTCGGCTGCGCGCTCTGCCACACGCCGTCGTTCACCACCGGCAACGCGGCGATCGCCGCGCTGGCGCAACCAGCCGGTCAATCTCTTCTCCGACCTGCTGGTCCACGACATGGGCGTCGGTCTGGCGGACGGCGTCAGCCAGGGGCGAGGCCGGTCCTCGCGAGTTCCGCAGCGCGCCGCTGTGGGGCCTGGGACAGCGCGTCTTCTTCCTCCACGATGGACGGACATCCAACCTGATTAGCGGCGATTCCGCGCACACGCGAGCCAGGCTCGGAGGCCAACGGCGTCGTGTCCAACTACCTGCAGCTGAGCGAAACGCAGAAGCAGAACCTGCTGAATTTCCTCCGATCGCTCTGACGTCGAGAGACGGCCGTCCGCGGGCGGCCGTCTCTGCCCGGAAGAGCGCCGGCGGCGACATCGTGGATGATTTGCGCTGAAATCGGATCGTCCATGACCGTCACGCCGCCCGGTCGGGCCGGGCTCTGCGCCTCGTGCCGCTTTGCCGAGATCATCACCTCGTCGCGCGGCTCGATCGTCTCTATCTGTGCACGCTGTCGGCGACCAGGCCCGAGTTCCGGCGGTACCCGAAGCGCCGGTCCTCCACTGCTCGGGATACCAACCTAGCGCCGATCAACCGTAAGCTTGACGTCTATGGGAGTCGCCTCACATCTCGGCATCGATCTGACCGAATACGACTCGCGCATCCGCACGTTCATCCCGCACTACGAGGAGATGCTCGACGTCGGCGGCCGCGGCCATTCCGCCCGCGCGCGCGGACGATCGTCGACCTCGGCATCGGGTACCGGCGCGCTCTCGGCTCGCTGCCTGGCCGACGGCGCGGACGGCACGAGCGGTCGGCATCGACGTCGACCCGGAGATGCTGGCGCTGGCCAGACGCCGGCTGGGCGGCCGCGCGACGTTCACGTCGGCTCGTTTCTTCGCGACGCCGCTGCCACGCGTGCGACGCGGTCGTCGCGTCGTTCGCGCTTCATCACGTTCGCACGCGCGAGGCCAAGCGCGTCGCTGTACTCGGCGCATTCACGCCGCGCTGCGGCCCGGCGGGCGTGTTCCTCAGCGTCGACTGCCAACCGGCGACCGGACGCCTCGGTGCGACGCGCGCAGTTCGACGAGTGGCTCGCGCCATCTCGACGGGCGACCTGACACCGTCGCGGGTCCAGAGCCATCTTCAACGTCGTGGTCGCATCGAAGACGTCTACGTGCCGCTCGACGCCGAGATCGCGCTGATGCAGCTCGGCCGGCTTTCGCGTCGAGCTGTTGTGGCGTCGCGGCGCGTTCTGCCGTCATCCGGGGCGCCCGCTCGTTTCAGACTAAAATCGGTGGATGACGCCCGCGCTCGGGAATTGGGCATGACCCTGAGGGGGACGGCTACCGTCCACCCTGGGCGGGGCTGTCGCTGCTCGATCTGCTCGAGCAGTTCCGCAAGCGCATCGTCCGGTCGTGCGTGGCGATCGCGGTCGGCGTCCTCGTCGCCTTCACCCAGATCGACCGCATCGTCGCCTTCGTGTTCGCCCCGATGCGCACGCGCGCTGCCGCCGGGCACCCGCCTGATTTACACGGCGCCGGGCGAGGCCTTCTCGCGTGTACATCAACATCGCGCTGATCGCCGGCTGCGCGCTCGCGTCGCCGTACGTCCTGTTTCAGGTGTGGCGGCTGATCGCGCCGGCGCTGTACACCAACCAGAAGAAGTTCGCGATTCCGTTCGTGCTGATGTCGTCCGCCGGGGTTGTCGCGGGCTGGCTGTTCAGCCACTACATCGTCTTTCCGCATGATCGAGTTCTTCGGCACCTTCAGCAACGCGCAACCTGCAGTTCATGCCGAAGGTGGAGACGGCGTTCGACCTCTACACGAAGATGCTGCTCGGGATGGCGATCGTCTTCCAGATGCCGACGGCGGTGTTCTTCCTCGCGAAGATGGGGCTGGTGTCGGCGCGGTTCCTGTGGAGCAACATCAAATACGCCATCCTGATCATCTTCATCCTGGCCGCCGTGCTGACGCCTGTCCGGCGATCCCTGGAATCAGACCGTGTTCGCGGCGCCGATGATCGTCCTCTACCTGCTCAGCATCGGTATCGCCTGGATGGTGGCGCCTGCGCGTCCCGCGGCACGCCCTCAGTAGGCCTGCAGCAGCCGGCGGAGCTTGCGTTCGGCCGCATCGTCGGCCGCCCCGCGGTTTCGCCGGTGGCGTCGATCCCGATCGCATTCCTGCTCCTCGCCCTTCATCTCGACGACCGATGCCTTCCATCCCGAGTCGTACGGCTCAGACAAGATCCAGAAACGTCGTCCTCGAGCTCGAGCTGCTGCGCCATGGTCCTCGTTTGTAAGTCGATTACAGAACTGTACGTGATACGGCCGTAGTCGTGTCTAAGCTCGGAACACACCCCGATCTCAAGTTCGAGACGCACTCTCACGACAGTTTCCGCAGAAATACGAAGTCTTCCACAGCGTTCGCCGTCGATGCCGGATTGGCGTGATCGAGCGGCATCGTCCATTGCCGATCGGGTGAATAACCCAAACGGTCACATGTTCCAAGAGGCTCTGCGATGTGGAATCTAATTAACTGCTATCTGTCCGGCCGCCACGACTACGGCATGTGGTGCGAAGTCGGGCCACATGTTTCTGCGGTGCGTGCACTGCGGCAAACGCTCGTCAGGCTGGGCCCGTCGAAGCGAGGTTTCGCAGGACCGCCTCCGGTCCACGCGTGGCTCGCGCGCCGGCCCAACGCCGATGCCGGCACGCGTCATCCCGCTTCGATCGCGCCGGCAGCCTGGGGGCCGTCGGACACCAGCCGACCTCGTAAGTCGAGCGGGCAATTTGACAGTCCGCGCACGGCGCGATCACAATAACAGCCGTGCCGGTGCCGCGTATCACCAAAGAAGAGCTGAAAGAGCGCCTCGACAGCGGCGCGCCGCCCGTTCTCGTCGACGCACGGCTGAAGTATCCGTACGAACACAGCACGGTGAAGCTGCCCGGATCGGTCCGGTTCGGCCACGGCGCCGCGGCGCCTGCGTTTCCGCGCGACCGCGAGCGTCGTCGTCTACGACTCGGATCCGAACGAGCTCGCCAGCTCCGATGTCGCGGCGCAGCTCATCCGGCAGGGCTACAAGGCCGTCGCGCTGAAGGGCGGCATCGCCGACTGGCTCGCCGCGAACCTGCCGACGGAAACGAAGGAAGCGCCCAAGCAGGCGACGCCCGAACCCGGGGCACTGAAAGGCTAGCCAGCCGATTCCTGGCGATTTCCCAGCGACACCTGTGTCGCCTTTCCACCAAACACTCGAACAGCTCGCGTCGCTGGCGACGATTCGCGGCGACATGACCGAGCGCCGCGCTGTGGGCGCGCGCGCTCGACCTCGTGCGCGCGCACCGGATCGAATCCGACGCCGACGCCGGGCCCGCTGTTCGACGATCCGCCTGTCGGCAGCGATCCCGAAGTGCTCAGGCGACTGCGGCAGATGTGCGAGGCCGGCGGCTGGGTGCTGGTCGAATCGGCGATCGCCGACCTTCCGGCCGACCTGCGCTGGCTGTTCGAATCGGGCGTCGTCACGATCGAGCAGCTCGCCGAACTTCACCGCGCGCTCGGAATCGTGCTCGGCGGCCGACATCGCCGCCGCGGTGCGTGAGCAGAAGGTTCGCGCGATCCCGGGCCTCGACGCCGAGGTCGAATCAGCGATCAGCAGCGCGCTGCCGGCGCTGCGCGCACGTATCCCGCGAGTGCCGCTCGGCCGCGCCGTCGACGGTCGCCGAGCCTGGTGCTCGATGCCGCTGCGCGTGTGCCGGGCGTCGCATGGGCCGATTCCAGTCGGCTCGCTGCGACGCGGCCAGGACATGGTCGGCGACATCGAAATCCTCGCACCGACCGACCGGCCCGCGGACGCCATCGATGCCCTTCTCCAGCTGCCGGCCGCATCGCACGTGCTCCACCGCAGCGAGCGACTGCTCTATGCGCTTGCCGACCGCGTGCAGATCGGCGTGCGGCTGCCGGCGACCGTCCAATGCCGGCGCCGATCTGCTCTACCTGACCGGATCGCGCGCGCACTTCGAGGGTCTGCAGGCGCGTGCCGCAGACCGGGCCTGACGCTCGACGGCCGGCGGGCTGTACTCGAGCGACGGCGACGCTGTGACGAGCTGCGGCCGAAGGCCGACATCTACGCGGCGCTCGGCCTCCCGCTCATCCCGCCGGAGATCGAGAACGGCGAGGACGAGATAGCGCTCGCGACAACAGGCGCGCTGCCGACGCTGATCTCGCGCGACGACATTCGCGGCGATCTGCACATGCACTCGGTCGTGGAGCGACGGACGCGATCCGATCGAGGCGATGGTCGAAGGCGTGCCGCGCGCTCGGCTACGAGTATGGCGATCACCGGACCACTCGCCGCACTCCGCCGCCGTCGCGCAACCTGACGCTCGACGGCGTCAAGAAGCAGGCCGACGAAATCGCGGCGCTGCGCGAGCGGTATCCCGAGATCGCGATCCTCCACGGCTGCGAAGTCGACATCCTGCCCGACGGCCGGCTCGACTTCCCGGACAGCGTCCTCGAGGCGCTCGACATCGTGCTCGCGTCGCTTGCACGAGCGCGCGGGGCACGGCCCGGATCAGTTGATGCAAGCGCTACGCGTCGGCGATGAAGCATCCGCTGGTGACGCTCATCACGCACCCGACGCAACCGTCTGGTTCCCGCGCCGCGCGCGGTTACGACCTCGACTACGATCGCCTCTTCGAGATCGCCGTCGAGACCGGAACGGTCGTCGAAATCGACGGCGCGCCGTCGCACCTCGATCTGAGCGACGCGCTTGCGCGCCGCGCCATCGCGGCCGGCGCCACGGTCGCGATCGACAGCGACTGCCACCGCGCCGAGATGCTCCGACCGTCAGATGGACCTCGGCATCGTCACCGCGCGGCGCGGCTGGGTGGAGCCGCGCCACGTGCTGAACGCGCGACCGCTCGCGGACGTCCGGTGCCACGATCGCCGCCAAGCGCGCCTCGCGCTGATCGCGCTGACGCCGCATGAGCCGCCGCGCGACTGCTCGCCGCGCTGTCGCCGCGCTGGCGCGTTCGTCGCTGTATCGCGCGACGCTGCTGCCCGGCGTCGACTTCGGCGACACCGGATCGTTTCAGACGATGGTCGGGCTCGCCGCTGATCACGCCGCGCGACGGCTACCCGCTGTACTTCGCGATCGGACGGCCGATGCTCTGGCTGACGACGGCGGCGAGCCGGCGCACGCGCTGAACCTCGCGTCGGCGATCGAGGGCGGCGGTCGCGTGCGGGCTCATCGTGCTCGTCGGCCGCCGAGCTGTCGGGATCGATCGCCGCCGCCGTCGGCGCCGCGCTGCTGTTCGCGGCGTCCTACACGTTCTGGAGCCAGGCGATCATCGCCGAGGTCTACGCCCTGCACATCGCGTTCGTCGCGCTGACGCTGCTGCTGCTGCTGCGGTGGGCGAGCGTGCCGACGACCGGCCGGCTGCTCGCTGTTCTTCGCCGTGCTTCGCGCTCGGCTTCGGCAACCACCTGTCGATGATCCTGCTTGCTGCCCGGCTACACGATCTTTCTGCTGTCGGCGGCACCGCGCGGCTGGCGGTCGATGTCTCGCGCCGCGCATCATCGCGCATGGCGGCCGTCTGCGCCGCGGCCGGCGCGCTGCAGTACGCGTGGAACCTGCGAACGCTCTGGCTGCTGCCGGACCCGCCGCACGGCTTCGGTGACGCGCTGCAGCGTTCTGGTTCGACGTCACGAAGTCCGACTGGCGCGACACGATGGTGATGAACGTGCCGCAGTCGCTGCTGCGGCGACCACCTCGCGATGTACTGGTTCGACCTGCAGGCAGCAGTTCGGCATCGCCGGGCCGGTGCTCGCGGCCGCGGGCCTGCTGCAGTCTCGCGTCAGTGATCAGCAGTCGCGCGCGATCCTGATGTTCACGCTGTTCGCGGTGAACGTGGCCTTCGCCTACAGCTACAACGTCGGCGACGCGCACGTCTTCTACCTGCCGTCGCATCTCGTGCTCGCGCTGCTGATCGCGCCCGCCATGCCCGTGGCTGGACGGTCGGTCGGCCGCGGTCCGCTCGTTGCCGGCTACGCGCTGCTGGCGCTGTACGCCGGCAGCGCGCGCGTATCACGACTTTCCGGCGCTCGATCGCAGTCACGACAGGCGGCCGGCCGCGGTGGTCGATGCGCTCACCGCCGGACTCGACGATCGGCGCGACATCCTGCTCACGGATCTCAACTGGCAGATCGCGCAACGGGCTTGTCGTACTGTCGCCAAGGCGGAGCGCCCGGAGATCGCGTATACGCGGCTGCCGGACGTCCTGCTGTACGCGCCGGCGCTCGTCGCGCGACAACCGCGCGATCGGCCGGAGCGTCGCGGCGACCGAACGAGCGCGGCGACGCTCGAGGCCGCGTCATGGCCCGCTGCTCGACATCACGCGCGACGATACGCGTTCCGTCACCGTGCCTGACGCGACTCGATCGCCATGGTCCCGTCCGGGCACGCGCTACGTGCTGTGCGTGCTGAAGCCGTCGGGCGATCTGCCGGTGAACGCCGGCGAGCTCGCACGCGCGCTGGCAGCGCTGACCGTCGAGTCGACGCAGCCGCCTTGCCGACGGGCGACTATCTCGCCGTCGCGGGCGTCGCCGGCCATGGCGCCGGAGCTGGTCGGCGGCCGGCGATCGACCCTTCCGCCGCGAGTTCGACGTTGAACGGGCGTCGCCGTCGAGGATCCGCATGGACTCCTGGCTCGCGTCCGACACCATCCGCCGCATGGGATTCGGCCACGTCGATCGCCGCGCGCCAGCACACGCTGATCGTCGAGCGCGGCATCAGCTTCGCCGCCTTCGACGACCACGGCGACGGCCATCCGCGACCGGCGTATGCGTCCAACATCTTTCGCGCCGCAGGCACGCTACCTCATCGGTTCGAGAATCGTCTGCCGATACCCGTGACCGGACCGGCCGCGTGCTAAGGTTGATCTATGACCATCATCGCGACGCGCAGTCATCCTGGCGTTGGCCGTCTGCGCGCGCTCGGCGATCGCGTGTTCGCGCTCGCCGCGGACCCGACGGCGCCTGAGCTCGCCGCCGCGCGTCCAGCAGCAAAATACGACAGCATCAAGGACTTCTCCGCCGACTTCGTCCACACCTACGAAGGCGGCGTGCTGCGCAAGAACGATCACCGAGCGCGGCCGCCTGCTCGTCAAGAAGCCGGGCAAGATGCGGTGGGACTACTCGGCGCCGGAGGAGAAGCTCGTTCGTGTCCGACGGCGTGAAGATGTATTCCTACATTCCCGCAGGACAAGCAGGTCATCGTCGCCACCGTGCCGCCCGACGACGAGGCGCCGACGCCGACGCTGTTTCTGGCCGGCAAAGGCAACCTGACGCGCGATTTCACGCCCTCGCTCGTCGACACTACCCGCCGGGATGCCTGCCGGCAGCCGCGCGCTGAAGTTGATGCCCAAGACGCCGGCAACGGGACTACGATTGGCTGGTGCTCGTGCGTCGACCCCGCCACGCCTCGACATCCGCGGGCTGGTGACGGTCGACGCGCAGGGCGGAAAATCGAGCTTTTCCTTCACAAATCTGAAGGAAAACATCGGTTTAGCCGATAAGGAATTCGCGTTCAAGATTCCCGCGCGGTGTTGATGTTGTCAGCTGCTCCATCCCGCAACTGACGTCTCCGCCGCCGCGGCCCGGCTGCGCTGCTCGCGCTCTGCCTGCTCGCCGGCGGCTGCGCCGCGTCCGAGCGCGTTCGCACCGCGCCGCGACGGCCGAGCACCGTCAGGACTACGACCTGCGCGGTCGTCGAGTACACCAAGGCGCTTCGCCTGCAACCCGACGATGCTGAACGCGCGCGCTCGCGCTCGAGCGCAGCAAGCTGACGCGCCTCGCAGGATCACTTCAGCCGCGCGCGCCGGCTCTCGCCGCGACCGGCAAGCTCGATCAGGCGCTCGTCGAGTACGAGGTCGCCGCCGAGCTGAACCCGACCAGCGCCGAGCATCGACGAGGAGCTGCGCGCCACGCGCAACAAGCTGCGCGCGAAGATCGCGGTCGCGCGCGAAGGCAAGACCGAGCTGCAGACGCTCATCGAGCGCACGCGCGATCTGCCGCCGCCCGGCATGGATCTGCCGCCGGGCGTGAAGATGCCGGCGTCGCTGACGTTCCGCGACGCGAGCAGCCGCGACGTCTTCACCGCGATCGCGCGCTTCGCCAACATCAGCCTCATCTTCGATCCGACGTTCCGCGATAGCGCCGGTCACCGTCGACCTGCGCAACGCGTCGCTCGAGGACGCGCTCAACACCGTCGCCGGCGCGACGCGCACGTTCTTCCGCGTCACCGCGCCGAAAACCATCGTCGTGATCCCGGACACGCCGGCCAAGCGCCGCGAGTACGAAGAAGAGATCGTCCGGACGTTCTATCTGAGCAACGCCGATCTCAAGGAGACGATGGATCTGCTGCGGCATGGTGCTCGACGCGCGGCGCATCTCGCCGACGACCGCCACCAACGCGCTGACGATCAAGGACACGCCCGAGCGCATCGCCGCCGCCGCGCGTCGATCACCGCGCATCGACAAGGCGCGGCCGGAGGTCATCATCGACGTCGAGCTGCTCGAGGTCGATCGCACGCAAGCTGCAGGATACGGCCTGCAGATCGCCTCGCCCGGGCTCGCCCGGGCATCAACGGCATCGTGTCGCATCGACCGACGGCGCCAGCGGACCGATCACGCTGCCGAGCGCTGCAGCAACCTGACGCAGTCCGACATCCTGCTCGCCGAGCCTGCCGTCGCTCTACTACCGCCTGCTCAAGACCGACACGAACACGCGCACGCTGGCGAACCCGCAGCTGCGCACGACGGACGGCATCGCCGGCGCAGGCGCGATTCGGCGAGCAGCGTGCCGGTGCCGGTCGACGACGTTCGCGCCGATCGCGACCGGCGGCACGCCGCAGCAGCCGATCACGTCGTTCAACTACGAGAACATCGGCGTCAACATCGACATCACGCCGCGCACGCACCACGACGACGACGTGTCGCTGCGCGCTGAAGATCGCGGTCACGCAGCATCTCCGGGACCGGGTTCGGCGGGCTGCCGACGTTCGGCAACCGCGAGATCAACACGATCATCCGGCTGCGCGACGGCGAGACGAACATGCTGGCCGGGCTTGATTCGCGACGACGAGCGGCGCTCGCTCGACGGGCATGCCCGGGCTGAGCGACCTGCCGCTCGTCGGCCGCCTGTTCGCGCCACACCACGAAGACGACGACACAGACCGACATCATCCTGACGCTGACGCCGCACATCATCCGCGTGCTGGATCTGACCGAGGCCGACCTGCGGCCGTTCCGCGTCGGACGCGATTCGCTCGCGCCGCTCGCCGAGCTGCCGCTGCCGCCGGTCGAACCGCCGAAGCCGCCCGAGCTGCCCAAGCCGGACGACGCCGCGAACCCGCGCGGTGCCGATCAAGAAGCCCGGCGGACGGCAGCTAGCCGCGATCACGGCATCTTCGCGACCTTCGCGCCCAGCCCCTGCAGCCGCTCGACCAGCCGTCCGTAGCCGCGCTCCGACCGTTTCGAGCGGCGACAGCCGGCTCTGTCCGTCCGCGGCGAGCGCCGCGGCAATCAGCGCCATGCCGGATCGCAGGTCGCGGCTGTCGAGCGGGCGGCCGCGCAGCTTGCTGCGGACCGGTGACGATGATCCGGTGCGGATCGCACAGGAACAGATCGCGCGCTCATGCCGCTCAACTGCTCGAGCGCGAACAGACGCAGCTCGTATAACCAGTCGTGGACGAGCGTCTGCCCTTCCGCCTGCGTCGCGAGCACGGTGACGAGGCTGACCAGGTCGCTCGGAAAGCCCGGCCACAGGCTCGTGGTGATGCGGCCGGCCGCGCGCGGGCGTCGACTGCTCGACGCGGAACAGCGTCGCCGTCCGATCGCGCACTCGATGTTCATGCGCGTCAGCACCGCCGCGATCGACTTCCATGTCCTCGGCCCGCGCGCCGTGGACGTCGATCTCGCCGCCGGTGACGGCGGCCACCACCGCCCAGCTTCCCGCCTCGATGTAGTCGCCCCACAGCTTGTGCTCGGCGCCGCGCAGCTTCGCGCCGCCTTCGATTCGAATCGTCGTCGTGCCCGCGCCGGTGATGCCGACGCCGAGCTGCTCGCAGGAACGCGCACAGCTCGACGACGTGCGGCTCGCAGGCGGCGTGGCGGATCTCGCTGATGCCCGGGCGCGCCGGCGGCGGCGAGCAGCGCCGTTTCGGTGCCGGTGACCGACGCTTCGTAGAGGTAGATCGACGTCGGCTTCAGGCCGTCGGGCGCCTCGAGCACGTGGCCGGCGCCTTCGACCTGCGCGCGCCCATCGATTCGAGCGCCTCGAGGTGCGTGTTGATCGTGCGGCGCGCCGGAAAGTCGCCGCCCGGCGGCGCAAGGTGCGCCCGGCCGCGCCGCGCGAGCAGCGGGCCGAGCAGCAGCACCGAACCGCGCAGGCGGCCGACCAGCGCGCCGTCCGGCTCGTCCTTGACGATCGTCGGGACAGCGCACGCGCAGCGTCGTGCTGCCGATGCCCTCGACCTCGCGCGCCGAGATCGAGAATCAGCCGCGCCATCACCTCGACGTCGCTGATCCGCGGAACGTTGGTGAGCACGCATTCGTCGGCCGTCAGCAGGCAGGCGGCCGAGCAGCGGCAGCGCCGCGTTCTTGTTGCCTTCGACTTCGACGGCGCCGGACAGCCGGCGGCCGCCTTCAATCAGTAATGTGGACATACATCATCGTTCGTCGTTCGTCGTTCGGCGTTCGTCGTTCGCCGTTCGTGGTTCGTCGTTCGTCGTTCAGGTTTCGTCCCTGCGCTGATCGAATGCGCCGAGATATACGATCTCTTCCCGCAGCTCGACGCCGAAGCGGTCGCGCACCGCGGCCCTGCAGCGATCGATCAGTCGCTTGATGTCCGCTGCCGTGTCGCCGCGCCTTCGTTCACGATGAAGTTGCCGTGCGTCGGCGACACGCGCGCGCCGCCCACCGCCGCGCCCTTCAGGCCGGCGCGATCGACCAGCGCGCCGGCCGACCACGGGATGCCGTCGGGCACGGCGTCGCGCCCGCGCTCGGGGTTCTGAAAGACGCAGCCGGCGCTCGGCGTGTCGAGCGGCTGCGTCCGCTTGCGGAATGCGAGCGACTCGCGCGCGATCGCGCGCAGCGCCGCCGGATCGCCGGCAGACACCCGGAACACCGCCGACAGCAGCACCTCGCCGGATCGCTGCAAGCGGCTGCGATCGTAGCCGAAGCCCATCGCCGATGCCGGGACGTCGGTGCGCGACGCCGTCGACGGCGACCAGCCGCACCTCGCTGACGAGCTCGCCGATCAGACCGTCCGCCGAAGTGCGCGTTGCCGAAGATCGCGCCGCCGACGGTTCCCGGCGTGCCGGCCCAGGCCTCGAGCCCTGCGCGGCCGTGATTGATCGTCCAGCGGACGAGGCCGTTGATCGTCACCGCCGCGTCCGCTCGAACGCGTCCTTCGTCGATCGCTCGCACGTCGCCGCCGCGCGGCCGGATCACCAGGCCACGCACGCCGTCGTCGGCCACCAGCACGTTCGATCCGCCGCCGAGCATCGTCACCGGCACGCCGGCGCCGCGTGCGATCGACAGCGCCGTCTCGATCTCGTCGCTGTTCCGCGTTTCGATCAGCCACTCCGCCGGACCGCCGACGCGAAACGTCGTGAGCGGCGCGAGCGGCGCGTTCGGACCGCACGCGGTCCGCGCCGAACGCGGCTCGCATGCGCGGCCGCGAAATCGGCTCACGAGTGGCGCTCCTCCGACCGCCATCAGCGCGCGCTCCTGCGCGATGAGCGCCGTCATCGCGTCGCGCGGCGTGCAGACGGCGAACGTGATGGTGTCGTCCGGCGCCAGCTGCCCGGCCACCGCCATGTCGGCGGCGATGACCGTCGCGATCTTCGGATAGCCGCCGGTGGTCTGACGATCCGCCATCAACAGGATCGGCTGGCCCGAAGCTGGCACCTGCAGCACGCCGAGCGGCGTCGCGTCGGAGATGATGTCGGCGCCGCGCGCGTGTGTCAGCCGCGGACCCTCGCAGGCGGAAGCCCATGCGGTCGGAGTTGCCGGCGACGACTATACGGCGCCGATTGCAGGACGTCGAGCGCGTCCGGCGTGAAGTAGTCCACCTGCGGTCCCGGCAGCACGCGGAGCGTCGCGTGCCGATCCGGCAGCGGCGCGATCGGCGTCGTGCGGCGCGAGCGCGGGCGCATCTCGCGACGACGGATCGCCCAGCGGCAAGCGGTCGCCGCCGACCAGCGCGCGGCCGCCGACGCCGCCCATGGCGCTGACCAGATGCGTGGAGCGGCTGCCGAGCGTCGGCAGGCACCGCGATGCCACCGCGACACGGCAAGATACGCGCGCGCGCCGAGTCGCCGCGCGCCGAATCGCAGCCGCGATCCGGCCGCAGACGGTGAACGGCGCGTGCGACGGCGCGCTGACGCCCGTCGAGCGACAGCTCGAAGTCGGCGCCCGTGATCGCCGACCAGCCGCTCGTCCTCGAACTCGAGCTCCGGGCCGATGCAGCGTGATCTCGAGCAGCGCCGCGTCGCGATCGTTGCCGACCAGCGGCGTTCGCCAGCCGATGCGACACAGGATCCATCGGACCGGCGACCGGCACGCCGCGCGCCTGATATCCCCAGCGTCCGGCATCCTGCACCGTCGTCAGCATGCCGGGTTTGATCACCGACGCCGCTGGCCACGCGCAGGCTCGGAGACTGCCGCTACGTCCATCGGTCGTACTCCGCGCCGGTCGATCGGATAGAACTGCACCGGCGTCGCCGGCCTTCATCAGGAACGGATCGGTCGCGCGCCGGATCGAACGGTTTCACCGGCGTGCGGCCGATCAGCTGCCAGCCGCCCGGCGTCTCCGCTGGATACACGCCGGTCTGCACCGCCGGCGATGCCGACCGAGCCGGCCGGCACGCGCACGCGCGGCGTCGCGCGCCGCGGCATCGCGATCCGCTCGTCGACGACGCCAAGGTAGGCGAAACCCGGCACGAAGCCGAGCATGAACACGCGGTAGATGGCATCTGCGTGGACGCGCGACGACGTCGGCTTCCGCCATGCGCGCGAACGCGGCGACGCCGGTCAGATCGGGACCGAGATCGCCGCCGTAACAGACCGGAATCCGGACCGGCGTTGCGCTCGGCGGCGGCGGCCGGCGTGACTGACGCCGCCTCACGCTCGAGGCAGCCGATCAGCGCATCGTGATCGGTGCGCAGCGGATCGAAATAGACCGCCACCGAGCGGTAGGTCGGCACGATGTCGCGCACGCCGGCCGACGCGCGCCGGCCTGAATCGCTTCCGCGCAGGCGATCGTCGCGCGCGTTGACGTCGGGATCGATTCGCTCGTCGAACTCGACGATCAGCGCCGAATCGCCCGCGTGAACGATTCTGCACCGCGCTCACGCCGAGCGCCCGCAGCAGCTTCTGGTGGATGCCGCCGAACCCGCCGTTCGACATCAGCACGACCAGGTCGCCCGGCCGATGTCCGCTTGCGATGCCGGCGACGATGTCGTCGATCGACTCGGCCTCGCGCGCCGACTGGCCCCTGCGCCTGCAGATCGCGCACGAGCTGCGGAATCGACAGCCGCTCGGACTCCGGGCAGCGTCGAGCGGAAGATCGGCGCGATCAGCACTTCGTCGGCGCCGGCGAACGCGCGCGCGAAGTCGTCCTGGAACACGCCGGCGGCAAGACGAGGCCGAACGCGGCTCGAAGACCGCCCAGATGCGCGCGTCGGGATGCGCCGCGCCGCAGGCCGGCCAGCGTTTCGGCGACCGCGGTCGGATGATGGGCGAAGTCGTCGTAGACCGTGACGCCGTCGGCGACGCCGACGATCTCGAGCCGCCGCTTGACGCCGGCGAACGCGCGCAGCCCGTCGGCAATGCGTTCGGCGGTCGATGCCGACCTCGGTGGCGACCGCGATGCGCCGCCGTCGCGTTGCGGACGTTGTAGCGCGCCGACGAGCGGCGACCTCGAAGACGCCGAACGGCGATCCGCCGCGCGCGCACCTTGAACCGCGTCGACGCGCCGGCCGGCTCGAGGTCGTGCGCCTGCCAGTCCGCATCGTCTGCCGGTGCCAAACGTCTGGACGCGCGAGACCGCCTGTCGGCCGAGCGCGCGCGCGCCCGGCGCTGTCGGCGCCGACGAGCAGGCAGCCCGCGGCGCGGCACGAGGTTCACGCAGGCGGCGGAACGCCAGCGTCACCGCCGTCGAAGTCCGGATAGATGTCGGCGTGATCGAACTCGACGTTGTTGATGACGGCGATGTCGGGCAGGTATTTCAGGAACTTCGCCGTCTTGTCGAAGAACGCGCTGTCGTACTCGTCGCCCTCGATGACGAAGTCGCGGCCCTGGCCGATGCCGATAGCTGGATCCGTGCTCGCCGAAGTTGCGCGCGATGCCGCCGACCAGCACGCTCGGGTCGAGCGCCGCCGTGCGTCAGCAGCCAGCCGGTCAGCGACGTCGTCGTCGTCTTGCCGTGCGTGCCGGCGAGCACGATCGAGCGCGCGCCCCAGAGAAAATGCTCGCGGATCGCTTCGGGCAGCGAGCAGTAGCGGATCTTGCGATCGAGCGCCTCCTCGAGCTCGGCGTTGCCGCGCGAAATGGCGTTGCCGACGACGACGAGATCGAGGTCGCCGGTGATGTGCTCGGCGCTCGTAGCCGACGAGCGTCGGAATGCCTTCCGCGGCGAGGAAGTCGCTCATCGGCGGATAGACGTCCTGATCGGAGCCCTGGACGTCGTGCCCTTCCGCTTCAGCATCGCCGCGAGCGTCGCCATCGCCGTGCCGCAGACGCCGATCAGATGGATTCGATCACGCGTTCATCTGACCGACGGCCGACTCCTCGATCACGAGACGCGGCCGCGGCGCCGCCGATCGACCCGCGCGCGTGACGCCGAACGGCAGCGTCATCGCCGGGCCGGTGGTGTGGCCGGAGGGAATCCGATCAGCACCGGTCCGGGAAAGTCGGCGAACAGATCCGCCATCACCGCTGCGCGCGGTAGGATCGCCGGACGGCTCGTCGCACTTCGGCAGCTCGCCGATCACGACCGGCGGCGGCGCGCGCGAGCAGGCCCGCTCTGCGCGAGCTGCGTCACCATGCGATCGAGGCGATACGGCCGCTCGCCCACTTCGTCGAGAAACAGCACGTAGCCCGGCAGGCGGGTCGAACGCGAACGGCGTTCCGAGCGACGCGAGCAGCTGCGTCAGCGTGCCGCCGAGCAGCAGGCCGGCCGCCTCTCCCGCGCGAATCGATCTCGAGGCCCGGCGGCGTGCAGCTCGCCGGCCGGCTCACGACGGCAGAGCGCCCTGACGAAGCGAGTCCTCGTCGTAATCCCGCCGCGCCGCGCCCAAGCCGCCCGGCGAGCATCGGCCCGTGAAACGCCACGCGATCGCAGCCGAGCGTGAGAAACGTCAGCAGCGACGTGAGATCGCTGTAGCCGATGAATGGCTTCGCCGCGCGCCGCGCCTCGTCGCGGTCGAGCAGCGGCAGCAGCTGCGCGCTGCCATAGCCGCCGCGAACGCCGATGAGCCCCGCGATCGACGGATCGCGCCATGCGGCGTGAATCGCCGCGGCTCGCACCGCGGCCGATCCGGCCACGTAGCGCTGCCGCGCGAACACCGAGTCGTCGTACACGGGCACGAACCCGAGACGTCGGATCTCCGACAGGCCGCTGTCGAACTCCTCGCGGGTGAACGGGCTGGCGGGAGCGACGACGCGCGATGCGGTCGCCCGGCGCCAGCGCGCGGGGCTTGCGCATCACAGGAAGCGCGCCATCTCGTCGGCGATCGCGCGATGCTCGTCGCGGCCGAGCACTGCCGCGCAGCGCCCGGCCCGTCGCCGGCTTCGCCGCGCACCGGCGACGCCGAGGAACCGTTCCTCGCCCGCCGCTGGCGCGTCGAGCGCGTCCTCGATGCGCGCATACGGGATCCGCTCCTGCTCGACCGCGTGAATCAGCGCCTCGAGCGCCGCCGCCTGCGTCGCGTGATCGCCGCTGCAGATCAGCGCGCCGTCGCAGCCCGCTTCGATCGCCATCACCGCGGCCTCCGGCACCTGCGTAGCTCGCTGCGATCGCCTTCATCTCGAGATCGTCGCTGAGGATGACGCCCTCGGTAGCTGCAGCTCGTCGCGCAGCAGGTCGGTGATGATGCGCTCGCGACAGCGACGCGGGCCGCTCCTCGTCGAGCGACGGCACGAGCACGTGCGCCGTCATGATCGTCGCGCACGCCGGCCTCGATCGCGGCCTTGAACGGCACGAACTCGACGCGCGCGAAGCCGGTCCGGCGGATGTTCGACCAGCGGCAGCTCGAAGTGGGAATCCGTGCTGGTGTCGCCGTGTCCCGGAAAGTGCTTGCCGCAGGCGGCGATACCCTTCCGTCTGCAGCGCGCGGACGATCGCGCGCGCCGAGGCGCGCCACCTCGTCGGCCTTCTCGGCCAGCGCGCGATCGCCGATCACCGGGTTCTTCGGGTTGCGTGTGGATGTCGAGCACCGGCGCGTAGTCGAGCGTGATGCCGACGGCCTTCAGCTCGGCGGCCAGCGCGCGCGCGAAGCGCTCCGCCAGCTTCACGTCGCCGCTCCGTCCGAGGCGTCGCCATCGGCGGCCATTCGGTGAACGGCGCCTTCAGCCGGGCGACGCGTCCGCCTTCCTGATCGACCGACACCCACGGCGGAAGCGTCCGGCGTCATCCGCGACCGCCTCGAACGCGACTTCCGCGACCTGTTCGGGCTCGACGATGTTGCGCGCGAACAGGATGACGCCGCCCAGGCCGAACTCGCGGGCGAGCGAGCGCAGTTCGGCGGGAATCTGGTGGCCGTCGAAGCCCGCGATGAGCAGTTGACCGATCTGTCGGCGGAGCGCGCTCGGCGACATGGCGCGATCAAGATTCTAACGCGAGCCACGCCCCGATCGCCACTCAGGCTGAGGACCGGCGGATGGACGCCGAGGAGTGATGGCTATAATTGCCACGTGCAACTCACGGCGTCCGCGCCGACACGCATCGATCTGGCCGGCGGCACCATCGACATCTGGCCGCTGTATCTCTTCCACGACGGCGCGACGACGCTGAACGCGGCGATCAGCCTGCGCGCGCACGTCGAGATCGAACCGCGCACGGACGGCCGCCGTCGAGCTCCGATCGATCGACACCGATCGGACCGTCGCGCGCCGGCCATTGGTCCGAGCTGGACGGCAGCGGCGAGCTCTCGCTGCTCGCGCTGCTGGCGCGCCACTACCGGCTCGAGAACGCGACGCTGACGACGCGCGGCGAATCGCCGGCCGGCGCCGGCATCGCCGGATCGTCGGCGCTGACCATCGCCTGCTGCGGCGCGCTGGCGCGCTGGACCGGACGCCATCGTCGCGATCCCGAGCACCTGCTGCAGGTGGCGATGAACGTCGAGTGCCAGACGATCCGCGTGCCGACCGGCGTGCAGGACTACCGGCCGGCGCTCTACGGCGGCGTCGCCGCCGATCGAGCTCGCGCGTCGACGGCATCATCGCGCGTCGGCGCTCGACGTCGATCCGCGCGAGCTCGAGCAGCGCATCGTGCTCGCCTACACCGGCGCGCCGCGAAACTCGGGCACGAACAACTGGGAGATCACCAAGCGCCACATCGACGGCGACCGGCACGTCTTCGACTGCTTCGAGCGGATCCGCGACACGGCGGTCGCGATGCGCGCGGCGCTCGCAGCGCGGCGACTGGGACGAGGTCGGCCGGCAGATCGCGATCGAGTGGGACAACCGCAAGCGGCTCGCGCCCGGCGTCACGACGCCGACGATCGACGACCTCATCGCCCGCGCGCACGGCGGCCGGCGCGACGGCGGCCAAGGTCTGCGGCGCGGGCGGCGGCGGCTGCCTCTTCTGCTACGGCCCGCCTCGACGCGCGGGCGGCGATCGCCGCGGCGCTCGCCGGCCGGCGGCGCGCGGACTGCTCGACTACCGCATCGAGACCGAAGGTCTGCGGCTTGGATAACCGTCGCGATCGCGCGCATCCTCCGGGAGATCGCCGATCTCCTCGAGATCAAGGGCGAGAACCCGTTCAAGATCCGCGCGCTACCGCAACGGCGCCGACATCGCCGCGCAACCATCCGCACGAGCTCTCGCAGCTCGACGAAGCCGGCCTGCGCGAGATCCCGGGCATCGGCAAGGACCTCGCCGCGCGGATCCGCGAGATCGCGCAGACCGGCGACGCCGCCGTTCCACCGCGAGCTGCTCGCCGAATTTCCGCCGACGATTCTCGATCTGCTGCACCTGCAGGGCGTCGGGCCGAAGACCGTCGCCACGCTCTATCGCGAGCTCGGCATCCGGACGCTCGACGATCTCGAACGCGCCGCGCACGACGGCCGCGATCCGCGCGCTGCGAGGGCATGGGCGCGAAGAAGGAAGCGCTGATCCTCAAAGCGCTCGACGAGCGCAAGCGGTTCGCCGGCCGGCATCTGCTGCCGGACGCGCACGACGCGTCGGCGGCGCTGCAGTCGCGTACCTGCGCGAGCGCGCGCCCGGCGCCGACATCGACGCCGGTCGGCAGCCTGCGGCGCGGCTGCGACACGTGCGGCGATCTCGATCTCGCTCGCCTCCGGCGCGCCGCCGTCGCTGATGGACGACTTCGTCGACTACCCGCTCGTCGAGCGCGTCCTCGGCCACGGCGACACGAAGTCGAGCGTGCTCCTGCAGGGCGGATTCCAGGCCGACCTGCGCCTCGTCGCCGCCGAGAGCCGCGGCGCCGCGATGCAGTATTTCACCGGCTCGAAGGCGCACAACATCGCGCTGCGCGACCGCGCCGATCGGTCTCGGGTTCAAGCTGAACGAGTACGGCCTGTTTCGCGTCGACGACGACGAGCCGCGTCGCCGGCGAGCGCGAGGAGGACATCTACGCGGCGCTCGGCCTCGACGTGGGTGCCGCCGGAGCTGCGCGAGATGCGCGGCGAGATCGAGGCGGCCGCCGCCGCGCGCGCTGCCGCGCCTCGATCGAGCGTCGCCGACCTGCGCGGCGACCTCCACATGCACACCACCGAAACCGACGGCAAGGACGACATCGGGACGATGGCGGCGGCGGCGCGCGACGGCGGCCTCGACTACATCGCGATCACCGATCACAGCCAGTCGCTGGCGATGGCCAACGGCCTCGACGAGCGCCGCGCCATCGCGCACGCCGAGCGCATCCGCGCGGTGGACGCAGAAGGCCTCGGCATCCGCCTGCTCGCCGGCGTCGAGTGCGACATCATGGCCGACGGCTCGCTCGACCTGGCCGACGACTGCCTCGCCGCGCTCGACATCGTCGTCGCCTCGGTGCACTCGGCGTTCAACCAGGAGCGCCAGGAGATGACCGACCGCGTGCTGCGGGCGATCGAAAACCCGCACGTGGACATCCTCGGCCATCCCACCGGCCGCAAGCTCTCTGAAGCGTCAGGCCTATCCGATCGATGTCGAAGCGGTGCGTCGACGCCGCGACGCGCGCCGGCGTCGGCCGTCGAGATCAACAGCCAGCCGCACCGGCTCGATCTCAACGACGTCCACGCGCGGCTCGCGCGCGAACGCGGCGTGCCGATCGTGATCTCGAGCGACTCGCACTCGCGCCACGCGCTTCGGCTTCCTGCGCTGGGGCGTGCCGCCGTCGCCCGCCGGGCCTGGCTTCAGCCGGCTGACGTCCTCAACACTCGACCGTTCGACGAATTCCGTGCGTCGCTGCGACGGCACCGGAGACCGCGCTCATGAAGCTGCCGATGCTGAGCGCCGACGGACAAGCACGCCGAAATCCGCCGCCTCTACTTCAGGACCACGAAGCAGACGATTCAGCGACGATCTCGACCAAGGCACTGGATCTGCTGAAGTCGATGCCGTCGGAGGAAGAACGCGAGCGGGCGACGGTCTACATGGAAGGGCTCGCGCAGATGCGGCGCGACTGGAGCGGAAGAAGCAGAAGAAGAAGTAAAGAAGTCCGCTAGTCCTTCCCAGACTGGCATTCGCGACGACCTTCTTGCGCGACGAGATGCGCAGCGCTTCCGGCACGTTGCTGATCCGACGGACAGCTTCGCAAGATCCGTTCGACGTCAGCCGTGGTCATCAGGTTCATCGACAGGGCCAACGGCGTCTTCGGATTCTTCGTGAGCGCGAGAACGACGCCATAGCTCTTCAGCCAGGCGCGGTTGCTGCCGATGATCCGCAGCACATCTTCGGACACGTTCTGCATGCGCGCGAAGCCTCTCGACCTCCGGCACGCTGACCTTCGGGCTGCTGAGGACCGTCGCGCAGATCAACTTGTTCGGATCGCGGATCAGGATCGCACGCTGCTCGCGCGTGCCCTTCATCGCGCGCCTTCAGCCGCTGCGGAAAGTTCATCGCCGCGAGCTCCTGCGTGCCCGTGACGCGTTCTGCGGCTCGCCGTCCTCGCCTTCAGACGGCGCTGGCGTCGATCAGCGGATCGTCGGTCGACGCTCAATCGGCGGAATCTCCGCGGGAAAGATGCCGCGGTCGCCGAAGAACTCCCGCAGGTCGATCGGCGACGTCGGATCGCGCCAGGAACTTCTCGAGCGCCTCGACCGGAATCTGGTTGAGCGTGTCGTCGGCGGTCTCGCGGATCTCGCTGATCCGGATCCTCGAGCAGGCAGCACGAGGATGGCGAGCTGTTCGTGGGCGCGCGGGCGCGAATGCGCCCTGCGCCGCCTGCAGGCGCACGTCGCGCTCGACTCTCGCCTCGCTTGAAGAAATCCAGCAGCGGGGTGTGGCGCCCATCACGCGCGTCTGCAGATAGTCTTTGTAGTTGGCGAGGTTGAAGCGCGCGGTGACGACTTCGGCCGTCCTTGCCCGAGCACGCGCGCGTCCGCGCCGTTGAACTGCAGCGCGATCGCGGCCGCGTCGCCCGCGGTGAGCACCATCTCGCGCCGCACCGTCGACCGTCTCGCTGGTCGCCCGCCTGCAGCAGCCGCTCGATCGACTTGCTGGCCGTCGACGGTCGCGGACACCCAGCAGGGCCGCTTCGCCGTCAGCAGCACCGTCAGCCGTCACCGGACGTCCGCGCGCGGGCCGAGCATCGGCCGGCGCGGCCGAGCGGGCAGCGCGCGACGGCGCGGCGGCGCCGGAGCGCCGGGGCCGACGGCGCGCCGGCGCTCGTCCACGGGCGGCGCGCAGGCGGTCTCGGCTGCCGGCGGCGCCGGTGCGCAGGTCCACGCACCGCGGGCTGGCCGGCGCCCGCGCGCGGCGGCGCCAGCGCGCCTGCCGGAGCCCGGCGGCCGAGCGTCGCGAAATACAGCAGGCCGGCCGACGATCGGCACGCCTGATCGCCGAGCAGCCAGAGAAACGTGCCTCGCGGTCTGGCGGTCGCTTTCGACCGCGACGTGATCCTCGATCCTGATCGGACGTCGGATGGCCGGCGATCACCGAGTCGTTGGGAAACTGCGCGATGAACTCCTGGATCGTCGCTTCGGGATCGAGGTCCGACCTCGATCGCGTAGGAGCGGACGAACGCGCGGCCGAAGATCCCGCCCGGCAGCTTGCGAGATGTCGTTGCGCTCGAGCGCCTCGAGAACGCCGACCGAAATCTTGGTGGCGTTGGCGATCTGGCGCAGCGACACACCGCGGCGCTCGCGAGCGTCGCGAAGCCGTCCGCCAAAGCCGCTGGACGTGCGTTCAGGGAGCATGACAGACGCGCTAACCGGCATATGTTAGGGAGTGGTCTTCAGCCTGTCAAACCGCTGAGCGTGCGCGCTTCAACGATCTGGCGCAGTGGCGACGGCCGCGGCAGACTCGCCGCCGGCCTGGCTGTCATCGCGCCATGAACAGGCCGATCGCTGCAAAACCGGCGCGCCGCCGGCCGCAGCGACCGATCGACACGCATCGCTCGGTGATGCCGCCAATCGCCAGAACCGGTCGATCGGACCGGCCTGCGCGATCGCCTGCAGTCCCTCGACGCCGAGCAGCGGCGCCGCCGCGGCCTTCGACGCCGACTGGAACGACAGTGCCGGCGATCAGATAATCGGCGTCCGGCCGCCGCGATCGCTGTCTTCCACGCGATGGACCGATCGCCCGATCAGAAAGCCGGCCGGCGCGAGCTGCCGCGCGCCGCGTCGACCGGGATGGAGTCGCCGCGCAGGTGGACGCCGTCGGCTCCGCACGCCAGCGCGACGTCGAGCCGATCGTTGACGACGACGCGCGTGGGCCGTGCCGCGTCGCGATGGCGAGCAGTTCGGCGACGAGCGACGGCCAGCGCACCAGCTTCGAGATCGCGCTCCCGGACCTGGATCAGATCGACGCCGGCGTCCGACCGCATGCGCGGACCTGCGCGGTCAGGCAGTCGCGCCGCGCCCGGCGCGGCGCCGGCGGCGACCAGGCGCCGCCGATCCGTGACCAGGCAGATCATCGCGTGTCGTCGTGCGGCGAGATCGCGTCGCGCATCGCGCGGGCCGCGAACAAGCAGCGCGAGATCGGCGAAGCCGGCAAACAGGTTGACGACGCCCAGGCCCGCTGACCGCGCCGCGCACGAAGTTGTTCGACGAGGAGCGCGCCGCAGCGGCGGCCAGGCCATGGCGAAGTAGTTGTGCTCCCAGAACGCGGGCCACCACGGCATGCACGACGAGCAGCAGGCCGACCTGAACGAAGAAGACGACGTAGAGAAGCCGGCGGAACAGCGTCAGCTCCCGCCTGGACCTTGGTGAGCCGATCGATGCGCGCGTCCACGTCGCGGTAGGCGCCGGCGTCGGACTGCAGCTCGATGCAGACGGCCAGCGCGCGGGCCACTTCGCCGGCCGTTCTCGAGCGCCTCGGCCAGCTCGAACAGCAGCTGATGCGACTCCTCGCTCGTCGGCGGCGGTCGCCTGGAGGCGCGCTCGAGCCACTCGAGCGCCTTCGGCATCATGTCGCGATCGCGGTAGAGCCGGGCGATCAGCCACGAGGTGCCGAATCGCAGCTTCGGCGCGCGCGACGCATTCTCGAGCGCCTGGATGCAGCCGTCGATGTCGCCCGCGCCGCGCAGCGCCAGGCCGCGCTTGTAGTCCTTCTCCGCATCGTCCAGCCCGATCGCTTCGCCGACTGCGTCCGCATGGTCGCCGAAGACGCTGTCGAGATCGGCCGCGGTGCCTGCCGCGCTCGGCGGCTGACGCGCCGCGGCTGTCTCGATGTCGTCGAGCGAGATGCTGAGATCGACCTTCGACGTCCTCGGACGCGTGCGACGGGCGGCGGCGCGGCAGGCATTCGAGGTCGCCGAGAATGCTGTCGAGATCGATCGCGTTCGCGCTCATGGCGAAATGATGATTCTCGTGCCACGCGGCGCGGCGACGGCTTCGCCGGCTGCTACTTCTTGGCGCGGTTCCTCGGCTCGCGGCTGCGCGAGGCCAGCAGTTGCTCGATCTCGGCCTCGTCGGCTCGGGATCGGGCTCGGAGCAGCCGGGGCGGGGACTCGTCGGAGAGCGAGTCGCCGCTCAGGTCGGTGCTCATGAACGGCGACTCACCGCTCAAGCCGCGTCGCGATCAGCGCGTCCGGATCCGGCTCGCCGAGCAGCACCAGCGTGCGCCGGAACCGCTCGATGTTCGCCTGGTCCCACGGCTCGCGCGCGCACGAGATCCTCGGCGATGAACCGCGCCTCGGTCGCATGCCCGCCTGTCGATGTAGGCATCGGCCAGCTGCGCCTGCGCGCGTACATCGTCGACTCGAGGCCGCCGTCGACGCAGATCTCGACCAGCCGCATCAGCGCCGGGATGTGATTGGGAACGCGCGTGACGAATTCCTGCAGCACCGCGGCGGCGCCGGCCCAGTCGGCCTGCGTCCGACCGCCGCGTCGGCGGCAAGCTCGACGACGAGGAAGCCGGACTCCGGGCGCCTGTTCGGCCACGTCCAGCCGAGCTGCGCGATCCGCTCACGCCGCGACGGGTCCTCCTCGAGCAGCCGGCGCACGATCGCGACGCCTTCGTCGAACGGCGTCGCCGCGCAGCCGTGATGTCGGCGACCGTGAGCAGCAGCGTCCGGGTCGTCGCCGGCGCGTTTCCGCGGTGAGTATTCTCGCCGCGGTCGCGAGATCGCCCCGCGCGATGAACGCGCGCGCGAGTCTCGCGCCGTCAGCTCCGTGTCGCCGGGTTGGCGGCGGCCGCCTGGCGCAGCGTGTCGAGCGCGTCGTCGGCCTGTCCTGCGGCCTCGAGCGCCGCGGCCATCATCCGGAACTGCTCGACGGTCGTGGCGCACTCGCGCGCCCGCGCGAGATCGCCGGCGGCGAAGTGACGTCGAACAGCTGCTCCCGGATCTCGTCGTCGTCCGGGTTCAGCTTGCCGGCTTCGCGCAGGACCTCGATCGCCTCGGGCTGCCGGCCTTTGTCGGCCAGCTCGCCGGCGATCTGCTTCAGGTCGCTCAGCGCGCCGGCCTTGTCGCCCATCTCGATGCGCGGCGCTGGCGGCGCGTCAGGCGGCCTTCGTAGTCCTCCGGGATCGAGCGACCCGAGCCGGATCTTGCGCCTGCAGCGCGCCGCGCGTGTCGCCCTCGGCCTTGCGCAGGCTCGATCAGCGCGTTGAGGTGCGACCGCGCGTCCGCATAGCGTCCCTGGCTGCCGAGGATCTCGGAGACCTGCACCAGCGTGTGCTCGTGATCCGGCTTCAGCTTGAGGATCTTCTTGTAGACGGCGGCGGCCTTCGCGCCGGCGCCTTCGTCGCTGAGGCTGTCGGCGATCTGGCATGTACTGCGCGATCGCCTTGTCCACCTGGCCGGCGCGCGCGTAGAGATCGCCGAGCGAGTTCGGCGAGGTTCCAGTCGCCGGGCTGATCCTCGACGAGGCGCACGCATCCGCGATGGCGTCGGGCAGCTTGCCCTGCCGGATCAGCTTCTCGGCGTTGCGAAGCGTGGCAGCGCGATCAATCGGCACGTATGGCTTAGTCCAATCGTATCAAACAGCGTCGGCGGGCGGAACGAGCGGCGGTGCACGTCGGAGTAGCCGAAGCGCGCGACGGCGTCGAGATGATCGGCGGTCGCGTAGCCTTTGTGGCGATCGAAGCCGTAGCGCGGATCGCGGCCGTGCAGGTCGCAGCATCTGGCGGTCGCGCGTCACCTTGGCGACGATCGACGCCGCGGCAATCGCCGAGCAGCGCCGGTCGCCGTGCGGCACGCCGCGCTGCGCCATCGGCAGGTCCGGGACGCGGAACGCATCGACGAGCACGATGTCGGGCAGCGGCGCCAGCGCGAGCACGGCGCGCTGCATCGCGCGCAGCGACGCCTGGTGGATGTTGATGCGATCGATTTCGGTCGGATCGGCCGCGCCGACCGCCCACGCGACGCGCGTCGCGCGAGGATCTGTTCGTAGAGGCGCTCGCGTTCGGCCGCCGGCACGGTCTTGGAATCGCAGACGCCGGGAATGTGGCGGTCGGGATGCAGCACCACGGCGGCCGCGACGACCGGACCGGCCAGGCAGCCGCGCCCGACTTCGTCGCAGCCGGCGACGTGCACGAACCCGACGCGGCGCAGCGCATTCTCGAGCGTGCGCATCGCGGGAACGCGGGATCATGGGCCTGGTAAGGCTGAGAGTGCGGAATGGCGAAGCTGGATGACGGCGGACTTCCTGCCTTCCACCTTCTGACTTCCTGCTTCAGGCTTTGACGTGTCCTTCATGCGCGCGGCCTTGCCCTTCAGATCGCGCAGGTAGTAGAGCTTCGCGCGGCGGACCTGCGCCGAGCGCATCACTTCGACCTTCGGGATCGTCGGCGAGTGCAGCGGGAAGATGCGCTCGACGCCCTGGCCGAACGACACCTTGCGCACGGTGAACGACGCGCGCGTGCCGCCGCGGTGCATGCCGATGACGACGCCTTCGAAGATCTGGATGCGCTCCTTGTCGCCCTCGCGCACCTTCACGTGCACGCGTGACGGTGTCGCCCGACTTCATCGCCGGCCGCTCGGTCAACTGCGACTTTTCGACCAGCTCAATCGCGCTCATGACTCGCTCCTTTAAGCTCTCGTCAGCGATCTGCTTGCTTCTTCTTCGTCCAGACTCGCCGCCGTCAATAGATCCGGCCGCCGCTCCAGCGTCCGGCTCAGCGCCTCGCGCTTCCGCCAGCGTCGGATCTCCGCGTGGTTGCCCGACAACAGCACGTCCGGCACCCGTCAGCGCTCGCGCGCCGACTCCCGACCGACGTCCGCCGGCCGCGTGTACTGCGGAAAGTCCAGCAGCCCGCGGCTGAACGAGTCCTGCGCCACCGACTGCTCGTCGCCCACGACGCCCGGCACGAACCGCGCGACGGCGTCCAGGATCACCAGCGCCGGCAGTTCGCCGCCGGTCAGCACGTAGTCGCCGATCGACAGCTCCTCGGTCGACCCGCTCGCGCACCCGCTCGTCGAACCCCTCGTAGCGCCCGCACAGCAGCACGACGTGCGCGCAGCCCGGCTCAACCGCTCCGCCTCGGCCTGCGTGAACGCGCCGGCCCTGCGGCGACGTCATGATCACCGTCAGCGGCGTGCCCGCGCTCCGCCTCGATCGCGTCGAGCGCCCGGAAGATCGGCTCCGGCTTCAGCACCATCCCCGGTCCGCCGCCGTACGGCACATCGTCCACGACGCGGTGACGGTCGGTCGTGAAGTCGCGCAGGTCGCGGACCTTCACGTCCAGCGTGCCGCGCTCGATCGCGCGCCCGAGGATGCCAGCCGCCAGCGGCTGCTCGATCATCGCCGGAAAGATCGTGACGATGTCGAACGTCACCTCGCGCCGGCCGCTTCAGCCGGACTCGCGTTCAGCTCCAGCAACCCCTCCGGCGGCGTCGATCACGATCCGCTTCGCCGCCGCGATCGACCGTCGGTGCAAATCTCCGCGACGAGCGGAATCAGAATCTCGCCGTCGGCGCCGTCCACGACCAGCCGGCTGCCCGTCGAGCGTTCCTTCGACGTCGCCGACGGCGCCGACCGGCTCGCCCGTCGCACGTGTCCACCCGGCAGCCGATCAGGTCGTGCCGGTAGAACGTGCCCGGCCGGCAGCGGCGCCGAGCCGTCGACCGGCACCCGCAGCTCCTGTCCCGCCAGCGCTTCGGCGTCGTTCATCGTCGTCGACGCCGGCGATGCCGATGACCGGCCGCTCGCTGGTGAAACCGCACCGTGGTCAGCCGTGAGCGTCTCGACCTCGCCGCCGCGCTCGATGAACAGCTCGGCGCCCGGCTGAAACCGCTCGTCCGGGAAATCGGTCTCCGGGTTGACGATCACCTGGCCGCGAATGCCGTGGGCGCGGGCGATGCGACCGACGACGCCATGTCTTCCCATCCAGCATTGCAGATTCAGGAATCAGATTGCAGATGATTCAGACTGCCATTGAATCTGCATTCTGACCTGCCTCTGAATCTCAAAGTCAACGCGTCTCCCGTATCTCCAGCGTCACCTGCTTGCCGTCTCGTCTCGCCGGCCGTCGCCGCCAGCGTGCGCAGCGCGGCCGCGGTCCGTCCTGACGCGGCCGAGCACCTTGCCGATGTCGCGCGGCGAGACGAACAGCTCGATCGAGCGTCATCTTCTTGTGCTGCGACTCGGTGACGCGCACTGCGTCCGGCTGAGTCGGCCAGCGCCTTCGCCAGCACCTCGACGACCGCGCGCGACGCCGGTGCTCGCCGCGCCGGCGCTCGCTGGCCTCGGCGCGCGGCCGCCGCGGCGCCGCCGGCGACCGGCGTCAGGTGACGCTCGATCAGCGTGCGCACGGAATCGGACGGCTGCGCGCCCTGCTTGATCCAGTAGTCCACGCGCTCCTTGCTCGACCGTCGCACGACGGCCGGACGCGGTGCGCGGGTTGTAGTGTCCGAGGATTTCGACGAACGAGCTGTCGCGGGCGGCGCGGGAATCGGTGACGACGACGCGGAAGAACGGGCGCTTCTTGGAACCGGCGCGACGCAAACGAATGGCGACCATCTCGACTCTCCTGCACGCGCCCGGGGCTCAGTCCCCGCGCGCTGGTTACGCTGCGACTAGCGACCAGTCATCGGTCGTGCAGCTACAGTCCGCAGTCGCGAGCGACTGAGACCGTCGACTGAGACCGTCGGCTACTCGACCGTTCGAGCACCGCCGGGTTACCCGCGGTTGCGCAGCATCTGCATCGCCTGACGGCGCGCTTTCTTGCCGCCGCCGGACAGCCCGGCCATCCCGCCGAGCGACTTCAACATCTTCTGCATCTGCACGAACTGCTTCAGCAGCCGATTCACTTCCTCGACCGACGTGCCGCTGCCCTTCGCGATGCGCTTGCGGCGGCTGCCGTTGATGATGTGCTGCTTGCGCCGCTCGTCCGGCGTCATCGAGCTGATGATCGCCTCGATCGCGCGACATCTGCTTCTCGTCCGGCTTGTTCTCCGCCAGCGCCTTGATGTTGCCCATGCCGGGCAGCATCCCCATGATCTGCTCGAGCGGCCCCATCTTCCGGATCGTCTTGCAGCTGATCGCGGAAGTCCTCGAGCGTGAACTCGTTCGCGCGGATCTTCTGCTTCGAGCTTCTCGCGCGTCCTCGACGTCGATCGCCGCTTCGGCGCGTCTCGATGAGCGACAGCACGTCGCCCATGCCGAGCACGCGCGACACGACGCGCTCGGGATGGAACGGCTCGAGATCCTCGCAGCCGCTCGCCGCTGCCGACGAACGCGATCGGCACGCCGACGACCGACACGACCGACAGCGCCGCGCCGCCGCGCGCATCGCCGTCCATCTTCGTCAGCACGACGCCGGTGACGCCGACCTGCGCGTTGAACTCGCCCGCGCTCTTGATCGCGTCCTGCCCGGTCATCGCGTCGGCGACGAACAGCAGATCCGACGGCTCCGGTCGCGTCCTTGATCGCGACGAGCTCCGCCATCAGCTCGTCGTCGATGTGCAGCCGGCCCGCGGTGTCGACGATCACCGCGTCGAAGCCCAGCGTCGCGCGCCTCGGCGACGGCGCCCTTCGCGCGCGCCACCGGATCCATCTGACGCCGGCCGGATCGTGCACGCGAACGCCGGCCTTTTCCGCGACGACGTTCAGCTGCTGAATCGCCGCCGGACGCTTGACGTCCGTCGAGACCAGCAGCGGATGCCTGCCCTGCTTCGTCAGCCACGTCGCCAGCTTCCCGGCGGTCGTCGTCTTGCCGGCGCCCTGCAGGCCGAGCATCAGGATCACGCGCGGCCGCTTCGGTCGTCGGCTGGAGCCCGCCTTCGGCGTTGCCGAAGAGCGCCACCATCTCGTCGCGGACGATCTTGACGACCTGCTGCGACGGCGCCAGGCCCGCCGCGGATGACGTCCTGTTGCCGCGACCGCGTCCATCGCGCGATCGCGCACGCGGTCGACGAACGCCTTGACGACCTTGAAGTTGACGTCGGCTTCGAGCAGCGCGAGCCGAATCTCGCGCAGCGCCGCCTCGATGTTCTCTGGCGTCAGCCGCGACTCGCCCGCGAAGCGTCTTGAAAACGTCCTGAAGGCGTGTGCTGAGGGACTCGAACATGTGGCCGCTAACCCGCTCTACCGCAAACTCTTATCGTAGCGGACGGGCTTGAGCCTGTCAAACCGCTGAGGAGGGTTACTTGGTGCTGAGCTCGAGGCGTAGCGCTTTCAGGCGCCCGATCGCGTTCTTGAGGGCCACCGACGCCGCATTCATCGTCTGCTGCTGCCGGCGCCGCCTTCGAGTTCGTTGAAGGCCTGTTCGAGGACGCGCGAGCGTCGTCTCAACCTCGGCCGTGGTCACGCTCGAGCGACTGGCGCACGAGATGTTCAACGAGATCGAGGCAGGCGCGCAGCAGTGGTTTCGCGCGCGCGGATCTCGGCGTCGCGCCGCGCGAAGCAGCGCGCATACCAGCCATGAGTGAGTCTCGACACGCGTGGAGTTGACCTTTGACCGTCATCTAGTTGCTAACCTGCGTCATTGCAAACCGTTATCGTAGTCAACGCCCTCTCGCAGTGTCAACGCCAGTGGCGTTCACACCGACGACAGTTTGTGTCCCATCTTCTCTTTCTTGGTTTTCAGATAGCGGCGCGTCGAGTCCTGCGCCGGAATCTCCAGCGGCAGCCATTCGCTCACGGAGAGGCCGTAGCCCTCGATGCCGACCAGTTTCGCGGGTTGTTGCTCAGCAGGCGCATCGACCGGACGCCGAGGTCGCGGAGGATCTGGACGCCGATGCCGTAGTCGCGCTGATCGGCCTTGAACCCGAGCCGCTCGTTCGCCTCGACCGTGTCGAAGCCTTCGTCCTGCAGCTCGTAGGCGCGGATCTTGTTCGCGAGCCCGATGCCGCGGCCTTCCTGGTTCAGATACAGCAGGATGCCGCGGCCCTTCGGCGGCGATCTGCTCCATCGCCGCGTCGAGCTGCGTGCCGCAGTCGCAGCGGATCGAGTGCAGCACGTCGCCGGTCAGGCACGACGAGTGGACGCGCACCAGCACGTCCCTGCCGTCGCCGATGTCGCCGCGCACCAGCGCGACGTGCGTCTGGCTGTCGACCTGGTTCTCGAACGCGTGCACGCGGAAGTCGCCGAAGTCGGTCGGCATCTTCGCCGACGCCGCTCGCTTGACCAGCGATTCGGTGCGCATCCGGTAGTTGATCAGGTCCGCGATCGTGATCATCAGCAGGCCGTGCCGCTTCGCGAACTTCGCCAGCTGCGGCACGCGCGCCATCGTGCCGTCCTCGTTCATGATCTCGCAGATCACGCCGGCCGGATACAGCCCGGCGATGCGCGCGAGGTCCACCGACGGCCTCGGTCTGCCCGGCGCGCACGAGCACGCCGCCGGCGCGCGACCGCAGCGGAAACATGTGGCCGGGCCGCGCGAGATCGCGCCGGCCGTCGTCGCCGGATCGATCGCGGTCAGCACGGTCGCGCGCGCGGTCGGCCGCGCGAGATGCCGGTGGTCGTCGTGCGCTTGCGCTTCGATCGGCACGCAGAACGCGGTCTCGAACGGCGAGCGTGTTCTGCTGCACCATCAGCGGGATGTCCGAGCTCGTCGAGCCGCTCCGGCGTCATCGACAGGCAGATCAGGCCGCGGCCGTACCGCGCCATGAAGTTGATCGCCTCGGGCGTGACCTTCTCGGCCGCGATCGTCAGGTCGCCTTCGTTCTCGCGATCCGCGTCGTCGACGACGATGATCATCCGGCCGGCGCGGACGGCGTCGACGGCGTCGTCGATGCGCGCAAAACGGCGCGCTGCTTCTTTCGGTCGCGAGCGTGAGCGCCGGTTTGCTCTGTCTGCCCTGACCCTGAGCCGCTTCTGTAGCTTTCGTTCAATGTGTGACTTCCCTGGCCGGCGCGCTCAGCGTGAGCCCGCGCCAGTTCCGGCGGCGCGGACGACGTACTTGCCGACCATGTCGCATTCGAGGTTGACCCGGTCGCGGACCTGTGATGCGACCGAGGTTGCGTGTGCGCCATCGTGAACGGGACGACCATGATGTCGAACCGATCGGCGCCGAGGCCGGCGACCGTCAGGCTGATGCCGTCGACGGCGATCGAGCCCTTGTGGACGATGCAGCGGCGCGAGGCCGTGCGGGATAGCTCACCGTCAGCCAGTGAAACTCGGCCTCCGGCCGCAGTTCCTTCGACGTGGCCGATCGCGTCCACGTGCCCTGCACGAAATGGCCGCCGAGCCGCTGTCGGCGCGCAACGGGCGCTCGAGGTTCGACGCGTGCTGCCCGGCGCCGAGACCGGCCGAGCGTCGTCACGCGGACGGTCTCCGGCCCGACGTCCGCGTGAACTCTCGCCGTGCTCCGGCGAGGATCACCGTCAGGCACACGCCGTTGACCGCGAGGCTGTCGCCCGGCGTCAAGCTCGGGCGCCAGCGGCGAAGCGATGCGCAGGCGGAAGCCGCCGCTGCGTCGGCTTGCGCTCGACCAGTTCGGCCGACTCGCTTCAACGAGGCCCGTGAACATATCCCTCTATCAGCGACGTCGGGACCGAGCGGCTCGACTCGCCGGTCGCGCAGGTCCGCCGACGAGAACGCGCGGTCCGGCAGCAGCGGGACGCCCCGTCGGCGCCGATCACGTGCGGCGTGACGTAGAGGCGCACGTAGTCGACGCAGGCCTTCGTCCCACGCCGCCGCGTGGACGCGCCGCGCCGCCTTCGAGCAGCAGCGATTCGATCTGCGCGCTCGGCCAGCCGCGTCGAGCGCGGCGCGCAACGTGCCGTCGGCAGCGACCTCGATCTGCGCGCCGCGCTTCTCGAGCGGCGTCGCGCAGCTCGCGCGCAGCTCGCCGCGGCGGCCGTCGTCACGATGATGACAGGCCCGGCGCTCGGGTGTCGAGAGCACTGCGCGCGTCCGGCGGCGTGCGCAGGCGCCGGTCGAAGATGACGCGCGTCAGCGGCCGTTCGCGGTAGACGCCGCGCGCGGTCAGCTGCGGATCGTCGGCCAGGACCGTGCCGACTGCCGACGCCGATCGCGTCCACCTCCGCGCGCACGCGGTGCGCGTGGCGATTGGCCGCGGCCGACGTCAGCGCGGTCCGCGCGTCCGGGCGCTGCGGCGATGCGCCCGTCGGTGCTGGTCGCCGCCTTGCAGCATGACGAACGGCCGTCCCTCGCGCATCAGCGTGAAGAACGGCTGGTTGAGCGCGACCGCGCGATCGGCGCCGAGGCCGACGTCGACCGTCACGCCGTGCTCGCGCAGGTACGCGAAGCCGCGGCCGCGCACCAGCGGATTCGGATCCTCGACCGCCGCGACCACGCGCGCGATGCCGGCGTCGACGATCCGCGCGACGCACGGGCCGGTGCGTCCGCTGATGGCAGCACGGCTCGAGCGTGCAGTAGAGCGTCGCGCCGCGCGCGCGCGTCGCCGGCCATCGTCGAGCGCGCGGACCTCGGCGTGCGGCCTCGCCGGCGCGCTCGTGGAACCCTGCCCGACGACGACGCCGTCGGCCGACGACGACGACGGCGCCGACCAGCGGATTCGGACTCGTGCGCCCGCGCCCGCGCGCGGCGTGAAACAGCGCGCGCTCCATGTAGTCGGCGTCGGTCTCACCACTTCTCTTCGAACAGCCCGTCGACGTATTCGTCGGCGGAGAAACGGCACCAGGTCGTCGATCCCTTCGCCGACGCCGACGTAGCGGATCGGCAGCTTCAGATCGTGGGCGATCGCGACCGCGACGCCGCCCTTGGCCGTGCCATCGAGCTTCGTCAGCACGATGCCGGTTGACGCCGGCGACGCCCGTGAACTCGCGCGCCTGCGTCAGCGCCGTTCTGGCCGACCGTCGCGTCGAGCACCAGCAGCACCTCCTGCGGCGCGCCCGGCACCTCGCGCGCCGCGATGCGGCGGATCTTGTCGAGCTCGTTCATCAGGTTGACGCGCGTGTGCAGCCGGCCCGGCGGTGTCGACCAGGATCGGATCGCGGCCTCTGCGCCTTGCCGGACGAGATCGCGTCGAACACGACGGCCGCCGGATCGGCGCCGTCGCGCGCGCGGACGATGTCGACGCCGGCGCGCGCCGGCCCAGATCTCGAGCTGCTCGACCGCGGCGGCGCGAAACGTGTCGGCGGCGCAGATCGAGCGGCGCGTGCCCTGCGTCTTGAGCAGGTTGCGCCAGCTTGCCGACGGTCGTCGTCTTGCCGGTGCCGTTGACGCCGACGATCAGCGTCGACCTGCGGGCGATGCGCGATCGACGACCGGCCGCGTCGACGGCGTCGAAAGATCGCGCGGATTTCCTGCTTTGACGAGATCGCGCAGGCTCGCGCCGTCGCGCGACCGCGTCCTTGACGGCGGCGATGATCGCGCTCGGTCGCGGCGACGCCGATGTCGGCGGAGATCAGCAGCTCTTCGAGCGCCTCGACGGTCTCGACGTCGACCGGCGCGCGAGCGCCGCTCCGGGCGCGTCGGCGCGCGCGGACGATCTCGTCGAAGCGATCGACGATCTGTTGCTTGGTGCGGGAGAGACCCTGCGCGGATCCGGTCGAAGAAGCCCATCGGTGCAATCTTACCCGTCGATCCGCTTATCCGAGCCTCTCGCCTCCGCGCGCTGCGGCGCAGCATCAAGCGCTTCGATCGCGCGTCGCGGACGTCGGTCCGCCCGCTCGAGCACCTCGGCCATCTGCGCGGCGATCGGCAGCTCGACGCCGTGGCGCGCGCCGAGCGCCAGCGCCGCGCCGGTCGTCCGCACGCCCTCGGCGACCATCTTCATGCCGGCGAGGATCTCCGGCAGCGGACGGCCGCGCGCGAGCTCGACGCCGACGCGGCGGTTGCGGCTCAGGTCGCCCGGTGCAGGTCAGCACCAGATCGCCGAGGCCGCTCAGGCCCGGCGAGCGTTTCGCGGCGGCCGCCGGCCGCGCACGCCAGCCGCGTGATCTCGGCGAGGCCGCGCGTGATCAGCGCCGCGAGCGCGTTGTGGCCGAGCCCAGCCCTTCGACCACGCCGGCGGCGATCGCGATGACGTTCTTCAGCGCCCCGCCGATCTCGACGCCGACCACGTCGTCGCTGCCGTAGAGCCGGAAGTACGGGCCGCGGAATTCGTGCTGGACGAGCTCGGTCGGCGCGCGCGTCGTGCGACGCCGCAACGACCGCCGTCGGCAGCTGCGCGCGCGACTTCGACCGCGAAGCTCGGGCCGGACAGCACGACGACCGGATGCGTGCGACCCGTCTCCTGCGCCGATCACCTCCGACATGCGCAGCAGCGTGTCGGCCTCGAGACCCTTGGTGGCGCTGACGATCACGGCTTGCGCCGACGTGCAGGCGCGGCCCTGCGATCACGCGCGCGGCACCCGTGTGACGGCATCGCCGAGACGACGAGCTCGGCGCCGCGCCAGCGCGTCGGCGAGCGCGGTGCGTGACGGTACGCTGTCGGGAAACGCGATCGTCCGGAAGGTACACGCGCGTTCGCGCGCCGCGACGCGCATATCGTCGACCAGCGCGCGGTCGCGCGCCCACAGCGTGACGTCGTGGCCGACGCGTCCGAGATGGACGGCCAGCGCGGTGCCCCAGCTGCCGGCGCCCAGCACGGTGACCGTTCGCATCACGCGCGCGCTCCGACGCGCCGCTCGGCGCCGGTCCACAGCCGCAGCACGTTCGATCGATGCCTGGAACACGATGATCGCGCGCGCAGCGCGCGGCGGCCGACGCAGCCGGCGCCGGACTGCCCAGCGCGTAGGCCATCGGCGGCAGCGCGATCGACGCCACCACCGATCCGAGCGAGATGTACTTCGTCAGCCAGACGACGGCGGCGAAAATCGCGAGCGCGGGCGGCACGCGCGAGTCGGCGTCAGCACCGCAAACGACGCCGCACGCGGTCGCGACGCCTTTGCCGCCGCGGAACCGCAGCCAGATCGGATAGATGTGGCCGACGATCGCGGCAAGCCCCGCAGCGGCCGGCACGGTCGCGCGCCGTCGCTGACCCGCGCGCGATCCACACGCTCGCGGCGCCCTTCGCCGACGTCGAGCAGCGCGACCAGCACGCCGGCCGTCACCCCCGACGCGCGCATCACGTTGGCGGCGCCAAGGTTGCCGCTGCCGACGCTGCCGCAGATCGGCTGCCCCATCGCCGCGCGAGGATCAGCGCGAACGGAATCGATCCGATGAGATACGCGGTGACGGACGACGATCATCACCGTCCGGTCAGATTAGCATGCGCAAGCGCGCAGTGTAGGACGCACGCAGGACGAGAGCCGGCTCTGAACAGCGTGACCACGCGCCGACGTTTTTCCGCGCGACAATCGTTTCCACCCGCTTGTCTCCGAGCGCGCGCGCAGCGTCGGAAGGTCGCGACCCGGTCCAGCGGCCCGCAGCGGTCAGGTGAGGGTGGAAGTCGCGGCTTCGAGCGCAACGCCGTGTGCTCGCGACACGCGTGGAAACCTCACGTTGAAGCAATCGGAGCTGGTCGATGCCGGCGCCGATTCCGGCCCACAGCACGCGAGCGCGCCGCGGCCCGGGAACACCTCGACCGCTGAACGTGATGTCAAAGGCCGGCTGGTCGATGTCCTGCGACATCGCCGTCACCAGCGGCGGCACATACGTCCGTGTGAACGGCTCCGAGAAACACGAGCGTCAGGTGTGCCTTGTCTGGGTCGCACCCACTTCAGATGCGCAGCCGCCGGTCCCAGCGACGATTTGATCCGCTTCTGTTCGCGCGCGCCATCGCGTCTCCGGGTCTCGGGAGACAAGTCGACGGCTGCGAACAGCCGCACGCTACCGACGCTCCGACCACTCGCGCGAACCCGGCTGACGCAGCACCATCAGCCGCGTCATGTTCAGTGCCGACTGCGTCGCCTGGAACTTCACCATCTCGCGGCCGCCGATGAACTGGAATGTGCGAACCCTGACCTCGTCGTCCACCGCGACGGCCAGACGCAACGGTGCCGACGGGCTTCGCCGGGCGTTCCGCCGCCGGGACCCGCGATGCCCGGTGATGCCGACGCCGATGTTCGAGTTGCCGCGCGAGATCGGATGCCTTCAGCCATCGCGCTCGCGCGACCGCCTCGCTGACGCGCGCCGTGCTCCCGATCGAGCGACGCCGGAACACCCGCCAGATCCGTCTTCGACTCGATTGCTGTAACAGACGACGCCGCGGTCCACGTAGTCCGAGCTGCCCGGGCACGTCGGTCAGGCGCGACGCGAGCAAGTCCGCCGGTGCACGACTCGGCCACCGCAATCGTCATCTTGTGCTCGCGCAGCAAGTCGTCCGACGACGACTGTTCGAGGCCCCGGCCGTCGGCGCTGTAGACCGACGGTCCGAGCGCATCGCTCTGCAGTTCCAGCACGGCCGCGTCGAGCACGACGTCCGCGTCGGCCTTGTGCGCCGCCTGCGCCGGTCAGATGAAGCTCGATCTGGCCGAGGACCGCGAGAATCGTCGTGCTGATCGGAATCGCCTGCGTCGTCCAGCGGTGTGTAGACCGGCGATGCCTGCGCGTCGACGTCTGACTCGGCGCGGCCGGTGATCTTCAGAACGCGCCGGAACAGCCCGCTGCCCTCGGCTCTCGGCGCGAGCCGCTCGGCGATCACCGCTTCGAGCATCGGCTTCATCTCGCGCGGCGGCCCGGGCAGCAGCGACGAGCGCGCCTGGAGTCTCTCTCGAGCCACAAGCCGGGCGCCGTGCCGTTCGGATTGGGCAGCACGTCGGCGCGCCGCGCGGGCACCATCGCCTGGCGGCGGTTGATATCGGGCATCGTCATGCCGCGGCGGGCGAAGCGCTCGCGAATGCGGTCGACGATCGACTCGTCCACGTCGAGCGGAGTCTCGAGCACGAGCGCCACCGCCGTCGCGGGTCAGGTCGTCCTCGGTCGGGCCCGAGACCGCCAGTGATGACGACGACGATCGGCCCACGCCAGCGCGCTCCCGACGACGTTGCGCCAGCTCGCCGGCGTCGTCGGCGACGACGGCCTTCAGCCGGACGTCGTAACCGATCGTGTTGAGTCGCTCGGTGATGAACAGCGAGTTCGTGTCGACGCGAAACGGCGTCAGCATCTCGCTGCCGATCGCCAGGATGCAGGCTTCATAATCGCGGTAATCGGGTAAATCGGGTGATTGGATAATCGGTGTAATCGATTGCGCAGATTGCCAGATACCACGTTATCCATTACCCAATGCAGGGCGGCACGCAGTGCGAGGTTCGCATACACCGCAGCCATGGCATCGTCGGCCATGACGCCGATGCCGCCGTGCAGTTGCTCGAGCCGGTTCGCGGGATAGGGTTTGATGACGTCGAAGAGCCGGAACAGAGAAGACGCCGGCGACGCGCGCCGGTCCATCCGACCGGATTGAGAAACAGCGTGATGAGCATTCCCATCACCTCGTCGATCACGACCTGGCCGGGATCCGGTGCGGCCGAAGTGCGCGCTCGGCGACGCTGCCGCCCCACGAGCCGGCGCGAAGATTGCGACGATCGCAGCCGGCCTGCGCGACGGGCGACGCCGGCAGCAACCACCACGACGAGCAAGGCCTGGCGGCGGATCCGAGACGTGCCCGGCGCGAAGGGCGCGTAGCCGACGCCGAAGACCGTGGCGATGGCAAGCCGACGAGAGGTCGGGACTCGCTGGCAGGTTCGTCATCGCGGAGCCGGGAGATGCAACGATCGCGCTACGCGGATGCGCGAACGACGCGCGTTCCGGCGAAGCGATCGTGGAGGCCGCGATGATCGCGGCTGAAGAGCGCGGTCAGGAATCCGAGGCCGCGCCGGCACGGCGAGGCACGACCCATCATGATCGTTCGGAGGAACGCGCGTCCGAGATCGAGCGAGGCGTCGGACTCCCACTGGAACGACACGGATGCCCGCCACCATCTTGCCAAGCGTCTGGCCGCCGGCGGTGAACGCGACGAGATAGCCGCCGTTCTGGACCACCAGGAACGCGCAGCGAGCGGACCTTTCGGCAGGATGCCAGAGGTCGTCGACCGTCGAGGTAGCACAGCTGCATCGTGAAGTAGATCACGATGGCGTCGACCTATCGTGAGAGATCAGCAAGTCAGATCGATCACCGCGAGCAACCGCCGCGCGCCGACGCCCGGCGTCGCTGACTCGCCGTATCGTCGTCCCAGATCTCGTCGGCCGGCGGTTCGGCCGGCAGGACGACCGGCGTCGGCGACGGATCGGCGACCTCGAGGCCGAGATCGAGGTTCGGCGTGCCGGAACTGCGGTTTCGCTCGCGGCCTGTGGACTTCAGGTGTCCGCGCGGCGAACCGCCAGGGGCTGGACGCGGCGGCGACGCCTTGGTGATGAGCGGCTCGTCGTCGGGGATCGGCGGCCGCGAACAGCGGCAATTCCTGCGCCGGCGCGATCCTCGAGACGGCGTGCCGGACTGGTCGCGGGATTCGACGCTGCCTCGGCGCCGTCTGGCTGCGGGTCCGGCGCGCCGAAGATCCGATCGAGATCGGCTCCAGCCCCTGAACCCTTTCCAGGTCGGCTGCCACGTGCTCGCGGCGTCGATCGAGCGAGGAGATCCTCGAGCGCGGTTCGCAGGTTTCGCTGTCACGGAATATCGAAAGTCGAGATCCAAGATGCGTCGGCGCGAGCGAGAAGTTGCAGCTGACAGTTGCGGCATCGGTCCGCGGGTTCGAAGCAGGGCGGTAGCCGCAGCTTCGGGCACTTCACTCGGCTGCGCGCGCTCACCTTTCTCCTGATCGGACGCATCGCCCGAAGGCACTGAGTCAGCGCGAGCAGCTGCTGCTGAATTTCTGCGCGCAGCCGGTTCGCGTCCGCCAACTGCTGGGTCGGTGGACCTGACCGCATCCAGTGTCGAGAGGCGTCGCGGAGGTGACCGCCGGCGGCCAGCGCACGCGCGACGGAGAAGCGCGGTCTCACCGCGCCGCGGCAGTGGGAGGGCGGCATCGGCCGGGACCGGTGAGACAACGGCGCGAGCGCGGACTCCGAACGGGCTCGGCGACCTTCGTGAACACAGCCAATCGACTGCCAGTCGACGAAATTCCACGCGACGACAGTGACGAGGCCGATAGCCGTCGCCGCCAGCAGCGACAGGATCGCGGACATGCCAAGGCCGCCGACCGGACCGCGACCCGTCCGCGACACGTGCAGCGTCGTTCACGCGGCGCCCGATCCGAGGGAGACGGCGACGCCGCGAGACGGCGTGGCTCCAAGCGGTTGAGGCGATCCAGCACCGCAAGCGCCTCTTCCGACGGCGCGCCGCCGTCGATCGCGGCCTGGAGCAACCGACGGAGGCTTCCTCGCCGTCGCCCCGCTGGAACGCCGCGACGCCGTTCTGCAGCAGCTCTTCCGACTCGCGCTGCCGCTCGGCCAGCGCGCTGCGTGCGCGGTCGATGTAGGCGCGCGCCCGCGCGTGACTGCGGTCGAGAAACAGCGCGCGGGTCCAGACGTTGATCGCGAGCTCGTAGCGGGCGCGCGAAATAATGGTCGAGGCCGACGAGCAGGAGTTGTTCGATCTTTGCGTCGCGATCCTCGGCCGACGCGACATCCGCGTGGGCGCGAGCCGTCGTGACGAAGCGGATCGGACATATGCTGCGGCTGCGGCGCGATCATAGCATGGTGATTCGCGGAAGTGCAGCGCTAGAATCGAACGCCTTTATGCTGATCGAATCCATTCCGAACGTGAGCGAGGGGCGGCGCTCCGAAATCATCGCGGCGATGGCCGCCGCGATCGGCGCGGTCGCCGGCGTCCGCCTGCTCGACTATTCCTCCGATCCATCGCACAACCGATCCGGTGTTCACGCTCGTGGGCGACGCGGACGGCGTCGAGCGCGGCGGTGCTGGCGCTGTTCGAGCGCGCGGTCGCCGACATCGATCTCCGCGTCCACAGCGGCGAGCATCCGCGGCTGGGCGCCGTCGACGTCGTGCCGTTCGTCCCGATCGAGGGCGTGACGATGGCCGAGCTGCGTGGCGCTGGCGAAGAAGGTCGCGCGCCGAGGTCGCGGCGCGGTTCGCGATGCCGGTCTACCTCTACGAGGAGGCGTCCAGCAATCCCGCGCGCAAGAACCTCGAGGACATCCGGCGCGGCGAGTTCGAAGGGCTGGCCGCCAAGATGGCGGCGCCGGAGTGGGCGCCCGACTTTGGTCCGTCGGCGCCGCATCCGAGCGCCGGCGCGTCGGTGATCGGCGCGCGAATGCCGCTCATCGCCTACAACATCAACCTCGCGACCGATCGGCTCGACGTCGCGAAGAAGATCGCCGCCGCGATCCGCCACAGCAGCGGCGGCTACCGGTTCGTGAAGGCGATGGGCATCAAGCTCGAGGACCGCGGCATCGTTCAGGTGTCGATGAACCTGACCAACTACGAGAAGACGCCGATCTTTCGCGTGTTCGAGACGGTCAAGCGCGAGGCCGAGCGCTACGGCGTGGCGATTCTCGAGAGCGAGATCGTCGGGTCTGGTGCCCGTCGGCGGCGCTGACGTCCGCCGCGGAGTTCTATCTGCAGCTCGAAGGCTTCAAGTCAGGACAGGTGCTGGAGAACAAACTTCGAAGCTGAGGACTGACGACTGACGACTGCCTACTGCAACTGCTCAGACCGCTTCCGTCTCCTCGCGCGCGTCGCGAGGGCGCGATGCCGAACGCCTTCATCTTTCGATAGAGGTTGCTCCGCTCGACGCCGAGGACGTCGGCCGTCCGCGACATGTTCCCCTGCTGCTCCGCCAGCGTGCGCAGGATGCAGATCGCGCTCGAACTGATCGCGCGCCTCGTGCAGCGTGCTGGCGGCCTGGCGCCGAGGCCTCTGGCGGCCGATCGGCCGCCAGCGCCGTCGGGTCGAGGAAGCCGAGGTCCGACGGCGGAGATGGCGTCGCCGGGCACCATGATCATCAGCCGCTCGATGACGTTCCGCAGCTCGCGCACGTTGCCCGGCCACGCGGTAGCTGCTGCAGCACCGCGCTGGCGCCCGGCGTTCGAAGCTCTTGACGCGGCGGCCGTATTCGCGCGCGAACTCGGCCATGAAGTGATCGGCGAGCAGCGGAATGTCCTCCTGCCGATCGCGCAGCGGCGGCACGAAGATCGGGATCGACGTTGAGCCGGAAATACAGGTCCTCGCGGAACCGGCCGGCGCGGATCTCGGCCTGCAGATCCTTGTTGGTCGCCGCGAGCACGCGCGCGTCCACCTTGATGCCGCGCCGACGCCGCCGACCGCCTCCATCGTCTGCTCCTGCAGGACGCGCAGCACCTTGGCCTGCGTCTTCAGGCTCATGTCGGCGATCTCGTCGAGGAAGATCGTGCCGCCGTCGGCCAGCCTCGAACTTGCCGCGGCGATCGGCGACCGCGCCGGTGAACGCGCCGCGGACGTGGCCGAACAGCTCGCTCTCGATCAGCTCCTCCGGGATCGCGGCGCAGTTGAGCTCGACGAACGCGCCGGCGCGCCGCCGGCTCAGCGCGTGGACGGTGCGCGCGACCAGCTCCTTGCCGGTGCCGTTCTCGCCGTAGATGAGCACGCGGCCGTTGGTCGGCGCCGCCATCGCGACCTGCTCGCGGAGCTGCCGCATCGCGTAGCTCTCGCCGATCATCGTCTGATGGCGATCGACGCGTGGCGCGCAGCGCGCGGTTCTCGGCCTCCAGCCGGCGCTGGTGCAGCGCGTTGCGGACGACGAGCACCGTCTTCTCGAGCGACAGCGGCTTCTCGACGAAGTCGAACGCGCCCATCTTGATCGCGCGCACCGCCGACTCGATGTTGCCGTGGCCGGAGATCAGCACGACCTGCGCGTCCACCTGCCGCTCGCGCAGGCGCGCCAGCGTCGCCAGGCCGTCCATGCCCGGCAGCCAGACGTCGAGCACGATCGAGGTCGAACGGCGCGCGCGGTCGACGCGCTCGAGGCAGTCCTCGCCCGCTCGGCACGGCGTCGACGCTGTAGCCCTTCGTCGCGCAGCACGCCGCTGAGCGACGTCCGCACGCCCGGCTCGTCGTCGACAATCAGGATCGTCGGTTTCACGGTCTCCTTCGTCATGGCTGATGCGCTGCAGGCTTCATGGCTATGGCCGATCGTCACGCACCGAGAACCATCGACGCTAGCCATCAGCCATGAGCCATCATCGGCCGTGTCAGCATGGTAATTCGATAGTAAACCGTGTCCCGCGCGGCGTGTTGTCGCCGACCTCGATGCTGCCGCCGTGCTCGGCGATGATGCGGCGGACGATGGCCAGGCCGAGGCCGCTGCCGCGACGTTTGGTCGAGTAGTACGGCAGGAACAGCTTCTCGCGCTCGCTCGCCGGAATGCCCGGGCCCGTCGTCGGCGCACGATCACCCGGACCACGCTGTTGGCGGCGTCGAGCTGCGTCTCGACGACGATCTGGCCGCGGCGCTCCATCGCCTCGATGGCGTTGTCCATGAGGTTGATCATCACCCGCCGGATCTGCTCGGCGTCGAGCCGGACGAGCGGCACGCCCGGCGCGAACCGCTGGTCGATGCGGACGTCGGTGAAGATGCCGTTGTAGAGCGCGACCGTGTCGGTGATGAGCTGAGCCAGGTCGGTCGGCACCGTGCGCGGCGACGGCATCCGCGCGAACTGCGAGAACTCGTCGACCGAGCCCTTTCAGCGACTCGACTTCGCCGACGATGGTCGTGCGTGCACTCGTCGACAAGCGCCTGGGTCTGCGGCGGCGCGCTGGCGAAATGGCGGCGCAGCCGCTCGGCCGACAGCTGAATCGGCGTCAGCGGATTCTTGATCTCGTGCGCCAGCCGGCGCGCGACCTCGCGCCACGCGGCGACCTTCTGCGCGCGGATCAGCGGCGTCACGTCGTCGAGCACGAGCACGACGCCGTCCGAGCGCGCCGCCGTCGCCGACCAGCTGCGTCGCGACGGCGGCCAGGTGCAGCTCCTGACCCTCGCGCGCCAGCGCGATCTCGTGGGTCGGCGGCTCGCCTCGCCCGCGGCTGCCGGCGCCGGCCAGCAGCGCGCCGAGCGGCTGCAGATCGGCGCGATCGAACACCGCCATCGCCGGCTGCCCGACGATCTGCCGATCGAGGCTGAGCAGGCGCGCCGCGGCGGTGTTGATCGTCGTGATCGCGCCCGCGGCGTCGACCGAGACGACGCCCGGTGGCGATGCGCTCGAGGATCGTCTCGATGTAGCGGCGCCGTCCTTCGACCTCGCCGTGCTTGCGCTCGAGCTGGATCGTGCCGCGATCCACCTTGCGGCGGCCCGCCGCCAGCTCGCGCGCCATCGCAGTTGAACGCCTCGACGAGCGAGCCGAACTCGTCGTTGCTTTGCGGCTCGACGCGCTGATCGAGGCGGCCCGCGCCGATCTCGCGCGCGGCGGCCGACAGCATCAGCACCGGGCGGGTGATCCGCTTCGGCCAGATACGACCCCATCCAGGTCGCGCCGAACGAGAATGAGCAGCGTGACCATCAGGAAGAACGAGAGGTAGAGTCCGGTGAGCGGACGCTTCAGCACGCGCAGCTGGTTGTAGTCCTCGAACGCCTTGGTCATGCGCCGCGAGCGCGCCGCGAGGTCGCCGGTCAGGTAGCGCGGTCGCGACGACCACGCCCGACGGCTTGGCCGTCCTTGGTGCGGATGACCGCGGCGGCGTGCAGCAGATCGCCGGCGGCGCCCGAGCGTCTCGATCGCGCTGCGCCTCCGCCGAGCCGGCGAGCGCCTGCGCGGCGAGGCGATCGACCGCCGCGCGGCTGTGCCCGGCGCGGCAGCGTCGGTGCCGCGACGTCGATCACCGGCTCGAGGCTGGACAGCGAGCCCGACGGCGGCGTCACCGCGGTAGACCTCGACCATCTGCACGCCGCTGCAGCGTCACGTCGGGCGCGAGCAGATCGCGGATCGGGCGGACGTCGGCGTTGGTCAGGTCGACGCCGGCCAGCGTCGCGCGCGAGGCGGCTGGCGTGATCGCTCGCGAGCATCTGCTGCTCGTGGTAGTAGTCGCTCGCGATCTGGTTCGCCGACGACAGGATGTCGGCCATCGGCGCGTTGAACCAGCGGTCGATGTTCGTGCGAATCAGCTCGCTGCCGACAATCAGCACGAGGACCGTCGGGCACGAGCGTCATGCCGAGCAGCAGCGCGACCAGCTTCGCTCGGAAGCGCGCGAACGGCAGCGCCTTGCGCCGCTCGACGATCAGCTTGACGATGTTGCGCGCCAGCACGAAGACGAGCGCCGCCAGCATCGTGAGATCGGCGGCCGACAAGCGCGTAGAGAACGAACTCGCTGAGGAAGTCGGGCGAGAACTGCGAGGTGCCGTTGGCGACGCCGAGCAGCGCGACGAGGACGGTCGAGCAGGACGCCGATGCCCGGCAGGATCAGGCGCGGGTTGTCGCGGAACGGCCGTCGCGGCGAGTCCGGGGCGCGGCTCGGACCCGCGCGCGCGTCTCGGCGTCATCGACGTTACGGTCGCTGGCATAGCCCGCACCTGTCATGGCTGATCGCTGATGGCTGATGGCTCATGGTGCATGTGCACCATCATGACCCTATGCCATCAGCCATGAGCCATCAGCCATGTCGAGATTCATTCCTTCGGATTCAGCAACTGCTTGAGCTCGTCTGCGAACTCGTTGATGTCGCGAAAATGCCGGTAGACCGACGCGAAGCGGACGTAGGCCACCTTGTCGAGCTTCTTGAGCTCTTCCATCACGAACGATCCGACGTCGGCGGTCGCGATTTCCTTTCGGGCCGCTCCTGCAGCGTCGCCTCGACGCGATCGGCGCACCGCCTCGAGCGCGGCGACGCTGACCGGCCGCTTTTCGCAGGCCTTGAGCAGGCCGCCGATCAGCTTCTCGCGGGAGAAGCGCTCGCGCGTGCCGTCCTTCTTGACCACCATGCGGGATCTCGTCGATCCGCTCGTAGCTGGTGAACCGCTTGCCGCAGTCGAGGCACTCGCGGCGCCGGCGGATCACCTCGCCTTCCTTCGACTCGCGCGAGTCGACGACCTTGTCGCCGAGATGCGCGCAGTACGGACATTTCATGAGGCTACGCCGTGTGTCCCTGCTCCGCCTGGTCGGCGAGCCGCTGCATGCTGCCGAGGTTCAGACCCTCCTGCGCGGCGAAGAGCAGCCCGAGCAGCAACGACGGGCCGATCGAGAACAGGTGCAGCACGATCGCCGCGCCGACCGCCGCGTCGTCGGGCGCGCCGTAGAACATCGTCGCGCCGACGCGGAACGCCTCGTGGAACCCGCCGACCGCGCCGGGCGTCGGCACCGCGACGCCAAGCGTCAGCAGCGCGATCAGCAGGAACGATCCGGTGAACGGGATCGCGAACTGGAACGCCATGCGCCATCGACCAGATGCCGAGGCAGATCGACAGCCAGAGCGGGAACGACCAGGCCAGCGCGACCAGCAGCACGGCCGGGACGGCGAATCGCGCCGAGGCCGCGCGCGAACTTCTCGGCGACTCCGCGCGATCAAACCCGCCAGCTTCGACGGCAGCACCTGTTCCAGCCGCGTCATCGCGCGGCCCAGCCGCTCGGGATCGCCCGCCAGCACGAACAGCACGACGAGCGCGGCAATCGAGACGAGCGCCGGCGCTCGCCCGGCCCATTTCACGAGCGCGAAGCCGGTCGGGTTGACGCCGGCGAGATCCTTGCCGAAAACGAAGACGAACGAGGCGAGCAGCACGAGCACCGTGATCGATGTCGAGCAGCCGCTCGAGGATGATCGTCGCAAAGGCGCCGGTCGCGGTCATGCGACCCTGCTGATCGCGCGGCGCCTGCCGCGCCAGGAAATACGGGCGAATGACCTCACCGGCCCTCGCCGGCAACACAGCGCTGGCGGCGAACCCGACCGCCGTCGCGCGGAACGCGCTCGCGAACGTCGTGGCGTCCCAGCGGCTCGAGCAGGAATTTCCAGCGCAGCGCCCGGATCGCGAGGTTCGCGAACATCGTCGCGAGCGACAGCGCCAGCCATTCCGGCCGCGCTCGCGCGATCGCCGACAGCACGCCCCAGAGGTTCACGTTGTGCAGGAACAACGCGACCAGCGCGAGGGCGATCGCCAGAACGACGATGGTGCGGACGTGGGATCGCATCGGCCTTGAGTGTCCCTTACTATACCGCCCTACATGTTGTTGTTGTCAGACGGTCGAACGCCCCTGTAAGATGCATTTCTTCTCCGCTGAGGATTTTGTTGCCGCTCGCCGCGCCCATTCTCCAGACCACGCTCGCTGACCGACGCCCCGATCGCCAGGGCAAGGTCCGCGATATCTACGATTTCGGCGATCGTCTGCTGATCGTCGCAACCGACCGGATTTCCGCGTTCGACTACGTGCTGGGCTCGGGCATCCCCGACAAGGGCAAGGTGCTCACCCAGATTTCGTGCGTTCTGGTTCGAGCGCATGCAGTCCGATCGTCGCCAACCATCTGCTGTCGACCGCCGCGGCGTCGTATCCGGGCGAAGCGCGCCGCGCGGCCGAGTCTGCTGCAGGGACGATCGATGCTCGTCACGCCGCACCGAGCCGCTGCCGATCGAATGCGTGGCGCGCGGCTACCTGTCCGGCTCGGGCTGGAAGGACTACGTCGCCAGCCGGCGAGCTCTGCGGCGTTCGCCTGCCGCAGGGGCTGCGCGAGTCGGACCGGCTGCCTGCAGCCGATCTTCACGCCGGCAACCAAGGCGCAGAGCGGGCACGACATCAACATCACCGAAAAGGACGCCGCCGAGCTCGTCGGCAAGCGCGTGCTCGATCGCGTCAAGGACCTCACGCTCCGCCTCTACGCCGAAGGATCGGCGCACGCCGAATCGTGCGGCATCATCGTCGCCGACACAAAGTTCGAGTTCGGCCTCCTGCCCGGTCGAGGACGGCGACGGCCGGCCCGTCGAGGATCGCATCATCCTGATCGACGAGCTGCTCACGCCGGATTCCTCGCGCTTCTGGCCGAAGGACACCTACAGCCCGGCGGCGCGCAGAAGAGCTTCGACAAACAGTTCGTGCGCGACTATCTCGAGCGCATCCGCTGGAACAAGCAGCCGCCGGTGCCCTCGCTCCCCGACGATGTCGTGGCAAGACGCGCGAGAAGTACGTCGAGGCGTTCCAGCCTGCTCACCGGCCGGGAGCTCGACCTGATCGTGATCAGCGATCGGCTCGAGCGCCTGGTCGAAGAGATGGTCGACCGCAGCGTCCAGTTCGACGATGCGGTCCGCGAGTTCGAGAAGCGGTTCATCGTCGCGCGTGCTCAGCGCAGTGCGACGGCAGCCTGACCAAGACCGCCGTGCACGCTGGGCATGCACCGCAACACGCTCACCCGCAAGATGGGCGAGTACAAGATCAAACGACGGGCGGATAGGCAGGACGGCGCGAGGTGTCGGCGCGACCTGTCCTGCCGCATCCAGCCGTCCTGCCCGTCCAGCCGTCCGTTAGCAGTCTCCGCCTTGACACTGCCAGCCACGCACCATATAATTAGCAGTCGTCCTCACCGAGTGCTAACGCACAGAGAGACGCCCTCATCTTCACAGACGGAGTACAGCATGAACGTCAGACCGTTGCACGACCGCATCATCGTCTCCCGCATCGAGGAAGGCGAGCAGAAGATCGGCGGGATCATCATCCCCGACTCCGCCAAGGAGAAGCCGCAGCAGGGCAAGGTCATCGCCGCCGGGAACGGCAAGTCGAAGGACGACGGCAAGCGCGTCCCGCTCGACGTCAAGGCCGGCGACCTCATCCTCTTCGGAAAGTATTCCGGGCAGGAGATCAAGCTCGATGGTGAGGAATTCCTCATCATGCGCGAAGACGAAGTTCTCGCTGTCATTGAAGACGGCGACACCAAGAAAAAGAAGTAGGAGACGACATCGATGGCAAAACAGATTGTGTGCGGCGAGCAGTCCCGCCAGGCGATCCTGCGCGGCGTCAACCAGCTGGCCGACGCGGTGAAGGTGACGCTCGGCCCCAAGGGCCGCAACGTCGTGCTCGACAAGAAGTTCGGCTCGCCGACCATCACCAAGGACGGCGTGACGGTCGCGAAGGAAATCGACCTGAAGGACCCGCTCGAGAACATGGGCGCGCAGATGGTCCGTGAAGTCGCGAGCAAGACGTCGGACACGGCGGGCGACGGCACCACCACCGCCACCGTGCTGGCGCAGGCGATCTACCGCGAAGGGCGCGAAGAACGTCGTCGCCGGCGCCAACCCGATGGACATCAAGCGCGGCATCGAGAAGGCGGTCGAGGCGCTCACCGGCGAGATCAAGCGGATGTCGAAGCCGGTCAGCGGCAACATGGTCGCCCAGGTCGGCACCATCTCGGCCAACAACGACGAGACGATCGGCAAGATCATCGCCGACGCGATGGACAAGGTCGGCAAGGACGGCGTGATCACGGTCGAAGAGGCGCAGCACGCTCGAGACGTCGCTCGACGTCGTCGAAGGCATGCAGTTCGACCGCGGCTACCTGTCGCCCTACTTCGTGACCGATCCCGAGCGCATGGAAGTCGTGCTCGAGAACCCGGTCATCCTGATCCACGAGAAGAAGATCAGCTCGATGAAGGATCTCCTGCCGGTGCTCGAGCAGGTGGCGCGCCTCGGCCGCCCGCTGCTCATCATCGCGGAAGACATCGAGGGTGAAGCGCTGGCGACGCTCGTCGTCAACAAGCTGCGCGGCACGCTGCAGGCCGCCGCGGTCAAGGCGCCGGGCTTCGGCGATCGCCGCAAGGCGATGCTCGAGGACATCGCGATCCTCACCGGCGGCACGCGCCATCACCGAGGACCTCGGCATCAAGCTCGAGATCGATCAAGATCGACGACCTCGGCAAGGCGAAGAAGGTCACCATCGACAAGGACAACACGACGATCGTGGAAGGCGCCGGCAACATCGGCGGCCATCGAGGGCCGCGTGAAGCAGATTCGCGCGCAGGTCGAGGACACGACCTCGGACTACGACCGCGAGAAGCTGCAGGAGCGGCTGGCGAAGCTGGTCGGCGGCGTCGCCGTCATCAAGGTCGGTGCGGCCACCGAAACCGAGATGAAGGAGAAGAAGGCGCGCGTCGAGGACGCGATGCACGCGACCAAGGCGGCCGTGGAAGAGGGGATCGTCCCCGGCGGCGGCGTGGCGCTGATTCGCGCGTCGAAGGTGCTCGACGGCCTGAAGCTCGGCGGCGATCAGCAGATCGGCGTCAACATCGTCAAGCGCGCCATCGAGGAGCCGATGCGGTGGATCGCCACCAACGCGGGCCACGAAGGATCGATCGTCGTGCAGAAGGTGCGCGAGATGAAGGATTCGGAGGGCTTCAACGCGCTGACCGACACCTACGAGGATCTCGTCAAGGCCGGCGTCATCGACCCGGCGAAGGTCGTCCGCTCGGCGCTGCAGAACTCGTCGTCGATCGCGTCGCTGCTGCTCACCACCGAAGCGCTCATCTCCGAGATCCCCGAGGAGAAGAAGGACGCTCCGGCCGGAATGCCGGGCGGCGGCGGCATGGGCGGGATATGCTAAATTAGAAGTAGGAATTCAGAATTCAGAATTCGTGATTCTAAATTCAAAGGCCCGGGAGCTCACGCTCCCGGGCGCTTTTTCGTTTCCGGCCTGTCCCGCCTATCCAGCCTATCCGAGCCTGTCCGTCCGCTTACCGCAGCGTGAACGTGAGCTCGATCGTGATCAGCACCGGGACCGGCTCGCCGAGCCTGGTGCCTGGCGCGAAGCGCCATTTGCGCGGCGGCGACGACCGCCTGCTGATCGAGACCGAAGGTCGGGTCGAGCGAGCGAATCACCTGCACGTCGCCGACGCTGCCGTCCGGCTTGACGACGCACTCGAGCAGGACGGTGCCCTGAACCTTGGCGCGCATCGCGTCCGACGTGTGCTGCGGACGCTCTTCGTGCAGCACGCGCGGAAGGGTGACGCCGTTGCCGGGACGATAGACGCCGCCGCCCGTGCCGCCGCCGCTTCCAGGACCAAGACCCGAGCCGGTGCCCGGGCCGACGCCGGTGCCGGTGCCGGTGCCGGCGCCTCCGCCGCTGCCCGATCCCTGCGACAGCGTGGGCGGTCCAGGCGGCGCTTCGATCGCGCCAGGCAGCGAGTCCTGCGCGGCAGCGAGGCTCTTCGCCGGAATGTTCAGCTGCGCGACCGGGTCAGGCTCCTTCTTCACCTCCTGCATTTCCATCTTCGGAGGCTTCGAGACGGGAACCGTAATCTTGTCCTTGCCCGGCATCTCCGCCTGACGAGGCGGTTCCTTCATCCGATTGCCGCCGCCGCCGCCGCCGCCGCCCGGTCCGGGCTGACTCAGCCAGATGATGTTGGTGTTCGGCTGATCGGGCAGCAAGTGCCGGCGTGACGGCTGTGGCTGCCGCCATAGCGAACGCCGAAGATGACAACCAGCGGCAAAAGCGATGTGCGAGACGAGCGAGCCGGCGAGCGCCGGAGGAATTCGCTTCTGCTGCTGCTCGAAGAGGAACGGGATCTCGACCGGATGAGCCCCTTCGACGTGAACAGGACAGATGCCCGGCCGATTCGTTTGCGCGGACTTCTGGCTGTCGGGGTTTCGGCCATCGGGAATGCTATGGGACTCGTTGAGGTATTGTTGCGCACCGGTGCAACGGCTGCAACTGCAAAAGGAGTGCCTCTGAACCTCGTCCATGTTTGCTTAGGACGAGGACGATTCAGGCTCGGTCGGTTGTCCGCAATTCCGAAAACGCTCCGACCTCGATTGCTAGACGCGCCCGGTCCAGGCGCCAATCGCGGCGTTGCCGCCGCCGTACGAAAACATGACCGCCAGCGCATCCGCGGCCCGCGGCTCGCTGTGCACGGCCACCAGGATGCCGCCGCGGGCGACCAGCGCCTCGAAGATCCGGCCGTCATGCGCCTGAAACCCGACGCGCCGCATCGTGCCGGCCAGGCCAGATCTTGCCGAGATCGCGCGTCGTTCCCTGCAGCGCCTCGACCATCGGGCCGTGCAGGATGACCGCGGCCGATGCCCGCGATGTCGAGACGGCTCCCCGGCGCGCCGAGCGATTTCTCGAGCAGCGCGGCCGCGTCCGGGCGTGTCCTTCGCGAGAATGGTCAACGATGCCGGCGGAAGACCGGCCTCGACTCAGCGCGGCAATCCCTTTGGCCGCCCACGCCACATCCTGAAACACCCCGACCGTGAACCGTCCAGGCTCGACATCCACCATGGCCGTGTAATGTATCACGCACTTTCGGGTGCCGGTTCGCGGGCTGAGACCTAGGTGCCTGGTGCCTGGGTCAGATGCGTTGCGAGGTCAGCGGCAGCGGCCTGGAGCTATAACGCGTGATGACGATGTCGCGATCGTCGGCGCGGGGCCGGCCGGGGCGCGGGCGGCGTGCGTGCTCGCGCCGCGCGGCGCGCGCGTCACCATCTTCGACGGATCGCATCCGCGCGAGAAGCCGTGCGGCGGCGGCGTCACCGGCCGCGCGCTCGCGCTCGTCGGCGACGCCGATCGATCCGCAGCCTTTCCGCAGACCGTCATCCGCTCCGCGCGCTTCACCGCAGAGCCGCTCGGGGTCGAGTCGCGCGGTCGGCGTTCAAGCCGGCGGACCCGGGGTCGGGGTTCCGCTGGACGCCGACGCGCTCGTGGTCGCGAGCCGCGCGGCCTTCGACGCAGCGCTGCTGGCGGCCGCCGAACGCGCCGGCGCGGCGCTCGTTCGGTCGCGCGGTCACCGACGTGGCCATCGACGCGCGGCGGCGTGACGCTGACGACGGCCGACGGCGGCGGCACCGCGCGTCGTACGTGATCGGCGCCGACGGCGCGAACAGCCTGGTGCGCCGCCGCGTCGCCACCGCCGTTCCGCCGCGATCAGCTGTCGATCGCCACCGGGTTCTTCGCGCACGGCGTCACGCAGCGACGAGATCGTCATCGAGCTGACGTCGACGATCCGCCCGGCTACATCTGGTCGTTTCCGCGTCCGGGCCACCTCGCCATCGGCATCTGCGCGCAGGCCGACGCCGGCATCAGCGCCGAGCGCGCTGCGCGCGCGGACGGCCGACTGGATCGCGGCGACGCGGATCGCGCGAGGGCGCGACGCTCGAGCCGTACTCCTGGCCGATTCCGTCGCTGAGCGCGCGCGACTTCGACGCGCTTCGCGCTGGCCGGGCCCGCGCTGGGCGCTGGTCGGCGACGCCGCCGGGCTGGTCGACCCGATCACCGCGCGAGGGCATCTTCTTCGCGCTCGCAGTCGGGCAATGGATCGCCGAGCGCGTTGGCGACGCGGCGACCCGGCGTCCGGCTACGCGTCGCGCGTGCGCGACGAGGCGATCGCCGAGCTGGCGCGCGCGGCGCGGCTCAAGGCCGGCTTCTTCCGACCGGCCTTCACCGGCCTGATGATGCGCGCGCTGATGCGAGAGCGCCGCGATCCGCGCGGTGATGGCCGATCTCGTCGCCGGCCGCCAGAGCTACGCGATCGCTGAAATGGCGGCTGCTGAAGAACGTTCGAAGCTCGGCCTGGCGTGGCGGGCGCTCACGACTGAGACTGGGCGAACTCGGGACGACTGAGACGCGGACTACGCGCTCGACTAACGTATCCGACTCACGCGCATCTGCACGCGCACGGTCCGGCCGCGTCACGCGTGACGTCGATCGCGTGCCACGACGGCTCGCCCGGCGCGCTCCCGCGACGGCGCGTATCCCAGCAGGTACTGAAATCGCAGCTCGCGCGCGATCGTCGCTCATCGTGCGTCATCGAGCGCGGCCGGCTCGCGCACGCAGAACGAGCGGCCGCCGGTCGCCGCCGCGAGCTCCGCGAACACCGGCGGCCGCGCACGGCGCCGACCGCCACCGGATAGATCAGCACGTCGTGGCGCCGCGCGCGATCGACCAGGTCCGCGGCGCTTCGTGTCGCTGTACCGATCCGTGCCATCCGACAGCAGCACGAGCGCCCGGCGCCCGCGCGCCGGCTGAATCGCGTCGAGCGCGCCGAGCGTCGCGTCATAGAGCGGCGTGGTGCCCCACGCGTCGAGCCGATCGATCGCGGCAGCGCCGCCGCGCGATCGGCCGACAGCGGCGCGACGATCGTCGGTCTCGCCGCCGATCGCGACGACCATCACCTGATCGTCCGGGCCGCAGCGCGCCGACGAACGTGCGCGCCGCCGACTTCGGCGACGCCGAGCCGGTTGCCCGGCTCCGCCCATGCTGAAGCTGCGATCGAGGCCGATGCGCGACGGCGAGCGGAAACTCGCCGGCGGCAAACGCCGAGATCGCCTGGCCGCGCCGTCCTCGGCGATCCTGAAAGTCGGCCGCGGTCAGGCCGGCGACCGGTTCGCCCTGCCGGTCGGTGACGGTCGCGTAGACCTCGACCAGGTTCACGCCGGACGTAAACTGCGCATAAGGTTGCGCGTGCGCAGCAGACGCCGAGCCCGCCGACGAACAGTGGTACAATCGCGGCTTCAAGGAGCCACATCATGGGACGTCTCGGACTGCCAGAACTGCTCGTCATTCTGGCGATTGTCATCGTCATCTTCGGAGCAAACCGCCTGCCGGGCCTCGGCCGCGGCATCGGCGACGCGATCAGAGGATTTCAAGGAAGGGCTGAAGACCGACGAGGACGACAAGGACGACAGAACCGCAAGGCGTCATAGTCGCGTCACAGCACCACGCGGTCTCACCCGTTCGGCGCGTGACCCGCTCGCGATCGAGATACTCGAGCAGCGGGATCGCGAACTTCCGCGACACGCCGAACCGCTCCTTGAACGTGGCGACGTCGATGCGCGCCCCGCAGCGCCCGCCGAGTCTTGCAGCGCCGCCACTTCCGCCTTCAACTGCCTTCAGCGCCTCGTCGTGAAACAGCAGCGCGTCCACGCTTGACCAGCGCCTTCTGACGCTGCAGCAGCTTCAGCATCCGATCCACGACCGGCGGCGGCGCGCCCGCCGCCGCGGCGATCGCGGCCGCGTCGGGCGGCTTGAGACCGCCGTCGCGATAGGCGCGCTCGATCGCGCGCGCGCGCGCGCTCCTCTTCCGGCGTCAGCTCGAGCCGGTGCGTCGCCAGCGCGACGCGGTCCTGGACGAATGATGGTGCCGGCGGCCGCCAGGTCGGCGAGCGCGCGATCGAACACCGCCGCGATGCGCCGCGCGCGAACAGCTGCTCGCGCAGTTCCTCGCGCGGCATGCCTCCGGACAGCGGCTGCGCTCTTGTGATGCGCGGTCAGCGCCGTGACGATCGCGTCCTTCAGCGCGTGATAGATCGCGGCGGAGACCAGCACGTCGCCGGCGCGCACGGCCTGCGTCGCAGCGACGAGCGCGCCGCACGCGCGCTCGACGTGTCGCGGATCGACGCCGGCGCGCGACGTCATCGCGGTCAGCGGCAGACCGGCCGCGCCCGGCGTCGTCGATCATCACGCGCGACCGCGCGCTGCTCGGCGCCCGTCGCGGTCGCCCGACGCCGGATCGAACGCCAGCCGTGCTGCATCGCGCTCAGCGCCGCGCGCGCTGCGAATCGCCGGTCCGCGGCGGCCGCGGATCGAGGATCAGGCCGCCGGCAATGGTCATGCGGCGGTGAATACGCGCGCAGGATGTAGCGGTCGCCGCGCGCGAGCACGGCCGGCGCCTTCGAGGCGCAGCCGCACGAATGCACGCGCGCCGGCTGGCGCCAGCGACCGGCGGCGGACCGCGCGCATCCGCTAGCCTGCCGGCCCGATCACGGCGACGCGCCCCAGGATCTCCGCCGTGCCCTGATGAAACCGCACGCGCGCGCCGTGCTTGAGCGGCTTCGCGCCCGGCAGCAGCTCGATGATCGCGTCGGCGAGCCGCGTTTCTTCGAAGGCGCCCGGCGTGACGCAGCGCCTGCCCGCGGCGACGCTCGTTCGACCTCGACGCCGCTCAGGTTGATGGCCGTGCGCTGCCCGGCGACCGCTGTCGGTCCGCTTCTCGCCGTGCACCTGCACGCCGCGCACCTTGACGACGCGGTCGCCCGGCGCCGATCGACCAGCTCGTCGTCGACCGCGACGCGTCCCGACACAAGCGTGCCGGTGACGACGGTGCCGAAGCCCTTCATCGAGAACACGCGATCGATCGGCAGCCGCGTCACCGCCGTCGACGTCGCGCGCCCAGCACGCGCGCGGCTCGACCTGCGACCAGCGCCGCGCGAAGCGCGTCGAGGCCCGTCGCCGGTCTGCGCCGAGACCGGCACGATCGGCGCGCCGTCGAGAAACGATCCGGCGACGAGCTCGCGCACCTCCAGGCGCGCGAGCTCGAGCATGTCGGCGTCGGCGAGGTCGGCCTTGGTGAGCGACGACGACGCCGGCCGGCACGCGCAGCAGCCGGCAGATGTCGAAGTGCTCGCGGGTCTGCGGCATGACCGACTCGTCGGCCGCCACGACGAGCGACGACCGAGATCGATGCCGCCGACGCCGGCGAGCATGTTCTTGCACGAAGCGCTCGTGGCCGGGCACGTCGACGAACGCGACGTTGACGCCGTCGATGGTCTGGTGGGCGAACCCGAGGTCGATGGTGATGCCGCGCGCCTTCTCTTCCTTCAGGCGATCGGGATCGGTGCCGGTCAGCGCGCGGACGAGCGCGCTCTTGCCGTGATCGATGTGCCCGGCCGTGCCGACGACGATCGATTCGCACCTGCCATGGCTATGGCTCGATGGCAGTCTATCGTCTTCCGCCCTTGCGCCCTTGCCGCTCGCGGCGGCCGGGGCGCTGCTTCCGCTTCTCTCGATCTTCGGCGCGGCCTTGCTGCGGCGCGGGCCGCGCTCGCCTTCGCGGACGCGCTCGAGGATCTCGACCAGCCCGAGATCGATCTGCCGCATCTCCATGTTGACGCGGATCACCTGCACCTTGCACCTTGTCGCCGAGCCGATAGACTCTTGTGCGTGTTCTCGCCGCGCAGCACGTGCGCGCCCTCGACGAACCGGTAGTAGTCGTCGGCCATCGTCGAGACGTGGACCATGCCCTCGACGAAGTGCTCGATCGAGCTCGATGAACAGGCCGAACGCGCGCGACGCCGGTGACGTAGCCCTCGAATTCATCGCCGACCTTGTCGGCCATGAACTTCACCTTCTTCCACTGCAGCAGCTCGCGCTCGGCATCGTCGGCGCGGCGCTCCATCTCCGAGGTGTGCCGCGCGACCTCCGGCAGCTCCTCGGTCCACTCCTCGCGCGTCTCCTCGGTCAGCGGCCTGTGGCGCGCCGCGCGCAGCGCGCGATGCACGACCAGATCCGGATAGCGGCGGATCGGCGACGTGAAGTGCGTGTAGCTCGGCGACGCCAGGCCGAAGTGGCCCAGGTTCTCCGGCGCGTAGCGCGCCTTCTGCATCGTCCGCAGCATCAGCAACGCGATCGGCTTCTCCTCCGGGCTTGCCGTGGATCTTCTCGAGCAGCTTCTGGAAGTGCCGCGGGCGCAGCGCGTTCACCGGCGCGCCGAGGCTGTAGCCGAAGCCGGAGATGAACTCCTCGAACTTCGCGACCTTGAGGATGTCCGGCTCCTCGTGGATGCGATAGAGCGCCGGCGCGCTCTGCGCTTCGAGGTAGCGTGCGCGACCGTCTCGTTCGCCAGCAGCATGAACTCCTCGATCAGCCGGTGCGCGACGTTGCGCTGCAGCGCGATGATCGCCTCGACCACGCCGCCTGCGTCGATGATCACCTCGGCTTCGTTCAGGTCGAAGTCGATCGAGCCGCGGCGGCGGCGCGCGTCGTTCAGGATCTGGAACAGCTCGCGCATCAGCTCGAACATCGGCACCAGCGGCGCGTAGCGCTTCGAGCAGCTCCGGATCGCGGTCGGTCAGGATGCCGTTGACCGCGGTGTAGGTCATCCGCTCGTTGCTGTTGATCACGCCGTCGTGGAACTCGTAGCGCACGACCTGGCCGCGGCGATCGATCTCCATGAAGCACGACTGCACCAGGCGATCGACGTGCGGGTTGAGGCTGCACAGCCCGGTCGCCAGCTCCGACGGGAACATGTGCACGGCGCGCTCGGGAAAGTAGACCGACGTGCCGCGGTCGTAGCGCCTCGCGATCGAGCGCGCTCCCCTCCTGCACGTAGTGCGAGACGTCGGCGATGTGGACGCCGAGCCAGAAGTTGCCGTTCGGCAGCTTCTCGATCGTGATCGCATCGTCGAAGTCGCGCGCGTGCTCGCCGTCGATGGTGACCGTCGGCACGTCGCGGAAGTCGGTGCGGCCGCGGATGTCGCTTCTCGGCGACCGCGTCGCCGAGACGGACCGCCTCGGCGACCGCCTCGGCGCGAGTGCGCGTCCGGGATGCCGAACTTGCGGATGATGATCTCGGTGTCGACGCCGGGCGCGTCGATGTCGCCGAGCACCTCGGCGACGCGGCCGATCGCGCCGCGCGTCGGCGGTCGGCCACCGCGTCAGCTCGACGGTCACCATCTCGCCGGGCGACGCGCCGCCTTCCTGGCCGGGCGGCACGAAGATGTCCATCAGCACGCGGCGATCGAACGGCACGACGTGGCCCATGCCGTTGTCGTCGCGGTCGTAGCGGCCGACGAGCGAGCTGTTGCGCCGCTCGAGGATGCGGATGATGCGCCCCTCGGCGCGGCCGCCGTCCTTGATGCGCTCGATGCGCACGACGACGCGGTCGCCGTGCATCGCTTCGTTGAGGTGCGTGGCTCGGAATGTAGATGTCGCCGCCGCGCGGCTCGAGCGGCCGCTCCGGCGTGACGAAGCCGTAGCCGGCCGGATGCGTCTGCAGCCGGCCGACGTAGAGGTCCATCTTTTCGGGCAGGCCGAAGCGGTTGCCCGCGAATCTGAATGAGCTCGCCCGGAGGCGACGAGCGACTTGACGTGCCGCTTGAACGACGTCTGGTCGTCGCTTGCGGCACCTTGAGCACTTGCAGCAGCTCGCGCATGCCGGCGGGATGATGCACCCGCTCGCGCATCAGCGCGAGGACTTGATCGCGTGAAAACATCTGAATTTAGGCTAACAGAATTACTTGGAGGTCGCCGACGTTCGTGCCGGTCGGACCCGTGTGGATGAGATCGCCCAGCGCGTCGAAAAACGCGTAGGCATTGTTGTCGGAGAGGAACGCGCCGGGCGACAGGCCGGCCGCGCGCGGCGCGCGCGATCGTGGTCGAGTCGGCGATCGCGCCGGCCGCGTCGGTCGGACCGTCGATGCCGTCGGTGCCGACGCTGGCGACGACGGCGGGCGCCGCCGGCTGCGGCGAGCAGCGTCGGCGGCGCGAGCGCGAACTCCTGATTGCGGCCGCCCTTGCCCGTCGCCCGGTGACGTGGACGGTCGTTTCGCCGCTCGACACGATGCACGCCGGGCGCGCCGACGCCGGCGGCGCGCGCCAGCGACCGCGCGCAGGTGCGCGACGCGCGGTCGTCCGCGCCTCGCCGACCACGGCGTCGTCGAGCCGCAGCGACGTGATAGCCGAGCGCGCCGGCCTCGGCGCGCCGCGCCGGCCATCGCGTCGCGCCGCGAGCCGATCACCGTCGTGCCGCGTCCGCGCGAGCCGCGCGATCGCCCGGCTTCGGCGTCTCCGGCGACCGCGCCGTCCGCGCCGCGCGCAAGCGCGCGACGACCGCGCGGCGGATACGCGCGCCTCGCCGCCGAAGCGGCGCGAGGACGTCGAGCGCGTCCTCGAAGCGGCTGGCGTCGGCCACCGTCGGACCCGACGCGATGACGCTCGGGATCGTCGCCGACGACGTCCGAGATCGACGAGCGCGTCGGCACGCGCCGCGCGCGCGCGCCGCCAGCCAGCCGCCTTTGATCGCCGACAGGTGCTTGCGGACGGTGTTGAGCGCGTGAATGTCGGCGCCGGCGCGCAGCAAGCTGATCGGTCGTCGCGCGCTTGTCGTCGAGCGTGACGCCGTCGGCCGGCACCGCCATCAGCGCCGACGCGCCGCCGGACAGCAGCACCAGCAGCCGTTCGTCCGGCTGCAGGCGTCGCGGCGAGCTGCGAGCGCGCGGCGTCCGCGCTCGCTCGCTCTCGGCGGTCGGGGATCGGATGACCGCCGACGATCAGCTCGAATCCGGCCGGGCACCGGCGCCGGCGTCGACGCGACGACGAGCCCGGCGCGGATGCGCGGGCCGAGACGACGCGCGGCCGCCGCGCGCCATCGCCGGCGCGGCCTTGCCGCCGCGGCAATCGAGCCGGACGCAGTGCGGCCGCGCCAGGCCGCCGTCGCGGCGACATGCCGCAGGCTGCGCACTCGACGCGAGCGTCGTCCGGCGCAGCCGCGCAGCGATGCCGGCCCGGACAATCGCCAGGAGATCGTGTCGAAGATCCGGTGAGTGAACGCGTCAGTGTGTTTGCTTGGGGTCTGACCAGGACGAGAGGCCGGTCACGACGTCGAACTTCTTGAGGAGTGAGCTGACCAGTTGCGGGGCGTTGTCTTGCGTGGAGAGTTGTTCGAGCTTACCCATGATGCGGCGTGAGTGCCGCTTCGACGTCCGTGATCGCGCTCTCGGAATAGTAGGCCCGCTGCTGCTGCAGACAGCGGTGGTGCTTGAGAAATTCTTCCCGGTAGAACTCGGTGAGCAAATGCTGCGCGCTGATCGGCCTCGAATCGGGAACGAAGCGTGGCATGCAGGTCCTCGAGATGAATTGTCCGTTGATGCATCCAGTGTAACGCCGCCGCAAAACGGCTGTCAAGATTCCGTAAAGCCGTCCTAGCGGTTCCAGGCCGCGACCAGCCCGCCCAGGCAGCCCGACCGCCATCCCGCCGACGACGAGCGAGCACGCAGAGCTCGACCGGCGAGGAACTGGATCGACGACACGTTCATCGCCGACGCCAGCGGCGCGAGGTAGCCGGCCCGCAGCGCGAGAAAGCCACGGCCGAGCGCGACCAGCGCCAGCAGCGCGCCGATGCCGCCCTGCAGGACGCCCTCCATGACGAACGGCCCGCGGACATAGGCCTGCGGCGCGCCGACCAGCTGCATGATGTCGAGCTCGTCGCGCCGCGCGTAGAGCGCCAGCCGGACCACGTTGGCGACCGTCAGCGCGCGCGGCGATCGTCAGCACGCGACGCCGAGCACCAGGCCGACGCCGCGGACGACGCTGATCGCCGACAGCACGCGGGTCAGCCACTGCCGGTCGTAGCGCACGTCGGCGACGCCCGGCATCTGCCGCAACCGCGCGCGCCGAGGTCGTCGACGCCGGCGCTCGACGCCCGGCCCGGGCGCAGCCGGACCTCGAGCGACGCCGGCAGCGGGTTGTCGCCGAGCGCCGTCGACGCGCCGCGGCCAGATCGCCGAACGTCTGCTTGAAGCGCGCGAGCGCGTCGGCCTTCGACACGTACTCGTGCGCCGCGATCAGGTCGCCCGGCGCGAGCGACGCGTCTCGACCGCGCTGCCGCTCGGCGGCCGTGACGTCGTCCTTGAGGTAGACCGACAGCTCGGCGGCATTGCTCCACTCGGCGCCGAGCCGCTCGAGGTTGGCGGTGACGACGAGGAAACCGCCGAGGACGAACAGCGCCAGCGCGATCGTCAGCGTCGACAGCAGGCCGGCCTGCCGCGTCCGCGCCAGAGGCTGGTCGAGCGCTTCCTCGAGCGCGTATCGCGAGGCGCGCACATCAGGCGACCTCGACGATGCGGCCGTGGTCGAGCGTGACCGAGCGGCGGCCGACGCGCCGGATCAGCTCGCGATCGTGCGTCGCGACGACGACCGTCGTGCCGCGCGCGTTGATCTCGCGGAACAGGTTCATGATCTCGAGCGACAGATCCGGGATCGAGGTTGCCGGTCGGCTCGTCGGCGAGCACGAGCTGCGGATCGTTGACCAGCGCGCGCGCGATCGCGATGCGCTGCTGCTCGCCGCCCGACAGCTCCTCGGGATAGCGCGTTCATCCGGTGCTGCAGGCCGACCCACTTCAGCACCTGGAACGTCTTGCGCTGCTGCGTCGCGAGCGGCAGGCCGAGCACGCGCATCACGAACGCGACGTTCTGAAACACGGTGAAGCGCGGAATCGAGCCGGAAGTCCTGGAAGACGAAGCCGACGCTGCGGCGGATAGGCCTGCACCTGCGACGGGCTGCAGCGTCTTCAGGTCGCGGCCGAGCACCTTCAGCTCGCCTTCGCTCGGCAGATCCTCGCGCAGCAGCAGCCGCAGCAGCGTCGACTTGCCGGCGCCGCTCGGGCCGGTGAGGAAGATGAACTCGCCTTTGTCGATGGTGAGCGACAGGTCGCGCAGCGCGTAGACGCCGCGGTTATAGAGCTTGGAAAGGTGATAGGTCTAGCAATACGTAACTGAACGAAGTAATACTT
>ERZ1370068.9643-contig-8405_pt1 | contig 89727 bp, 132 predicted proteins | sample MGYA00561227_ERZ1370068 | MGnify/ENA primary metagenome ERZ1370068 (study PRJEB38410, sample SAMEA6850437) | metagenome | study: Metagenomic assessment of the ecological functions of the soil: analysis of the soil microbiota associated with the... | reverse complement strand
GTGCTTCCGTTCCGGTTACGTATTGCTAGGCTGCGGCGGCGGCCGGTTGTCTGTGGACACCACCGGCGAGCAAGACTGGACGATGGTGGCCAAGACGAGTTCCACTCAGGAATTCGCCGAGAAGAGGCCTCAATCGTCTCGCCGCAGCGTCTCCACAGATGTACACGACGGGCGAGATCGCAGCCAACATCGCGCGCTCGAACACCCCGGCCTGGATACCCTCGACATCCTGGTGCTGTGGAAAGGTTTCCCCACCTACGCCGTCCACCCAGACCGATCTTTCACCGTCGTCAGGCCGACCTGGTTCTACCTCCAGCAGAACGAATACGTGCAGTGGGACAAGAGGCCCGCTACGACGTGAGTCGTCCCAGGGCAACACGAGCTGCGCTGGCGCTGCCTGTGGAGCGGCACGAGTCACCCCGTCTGGTTCAAGAGACGACCCGCGAGTCGCGAACGTCAAGGCGGTCGGCCGGAGTGTTCGAACTGATCGGTCATGCAGGGTCGTTGTGCGACACCGTGGCGATGTACCAGGACCAGATCGCACTACTGCCGCCGCGGTCGAGCAGGGAGGCCAAGCTCGGCGAAATCGCAGGATCCCTGCAGGCCGGCATGCCACCGCGCGAGAACCCACGCCTGAACACGTCGCTCGAAGTCGGTGTACGCCAGCGGACCGCTGGGGCGGGTACACGTCGCACTGCACGGCAACAGCAACTACAAGCAGACCGGCCTGCTGCAGGCCTAGCGCGGTGTACTCGCTGCCGGCAACCGCCCCGCCGGGCTGGGTTCGCGTCTGCCTGCCAAGCGTTCGGGCATCGCGAACTGCTCCGGCGTGCTGCGCAGTTTCGGGCTGGTGATGAAGCCCAGCGTCACGGTGCTCGACTGACGTGCGGCTTGTCGACTACCTGGACAAGGGTGCGTCCCTCGGACCGGACCGCCCTGCCTCACCACCGCAGACGACGAGCGCAGCTACGGCGACGTGCAACGCCTGTCGTACCGGATCTGGTCAGGCATTGCGGCGGTCCGGCATCCAGCCCGGAGGACAAGGTGGCGATTCTGTCCGCCAACGACCCGGTCGCGTTCTCTGGTGCGTGTTCGGGATATCGCGGGCTGGCGCGGTGTGGTGCCCGATCAACCCACGCAACGAGGCGGCGGAGAACCGCGAGCTGCTGGATCTTGTTCGACTGCACGGCGCTGATCTACCAGAAGTCATTCGCGCCGCTCGTGGATCAGATCCGCGACCAGCTGCCAAGCTCACCGTCCTCGTTTGCCTGCGACCGAGCTCGAGGCCTGGCTCGCCGGCGATTCCAGACGAGCCGTGGCACGCCGAGCCGCCGGACGACGTGGTGATGATCGCCGGGACCGGTGGCACAACCGGACGGCCCAGGGGGTCGTGCTCAACGGCGCGAACCTCGAGGCGATGACCTCCATCGTCCTAATGAGCTACCCCGTTCAGGGAAGGCCGGTCTACCTCGCCCTCGCACCCCTGACGCACGCGGCCGGCGTGCTGTGCTTTCCGATGCTGGCGCTCGGCGGCCAGATCGTGGTGCTGCGCAAACCTGACCTCGCGCGACTTCCTCGATGCCACAGCCTCGATGCCGACGTCACGCACACCTTCCTCCGCCAACGTTGATTTACCTGCTGCTCGACAACCCCGAGCTCGAGACCACGGACCGCTCATCCCTGCAGTGCTTCTGGTACGGCGGCGGCCCTAATGTCCACTGCGCGGCTGGAGCAAGCCCTCAGCGCCATCGGACCGGTCATGGCCCAGCTGTACCGGCCAGACCGAAGCGCCGATGATGATCTCAACCATGGCACCCGCCGAGCATTTCCGCGAAGACGGGACGCCAGCGACCGAGCGGTTTGCCTCGGCTGGGCGCCCCGGCTCCGTTGTGACGGTCGCGATCATGGATCGTGACCGGACAGCTCCTCGCCCACGGAGACCGCGGCGAGATCGTCGTCCGCGGCTCGCTCGTCAGCCCCGGCTACTATAAGAACCCGGAGAGCCACAGCGGACGCCCGCACCGGCCCGTGGCATCGCACCGGCGACATCGGCTACCTCGACGATGACAACTACCTGTTCATTGTCGATCGGGCTAAGGACATGATCATCACAGGCGGATTCAACGTCTACTCGGCCGGGAAGTCGAGCAGACACTTCTCAGCCACCCGTCGGTACGCGACTGCGCGGTGATCGGCCTCCCGGACGACAAGTGGGGAGAGCGAGTAGTAGCCGTGCTCGAGGCCGGAGCCCGACCTCGATGTCGACGAGCTGCGCGGCTACGTTCGGGAGCGCATCGGCGGCGTGAAAACCCCGAAACAGTTCGAGATCTGGACCGACCTGCCTCGCTCCAAAGTCGGCAAGGTCTGAGCCAGATTAAGCAGCAACTGCTCAGCACCGTGCCGCTCAAGCACGACCTTGACAACGGAAGCAGCCGCGGCCAAGGAGCTGAGGTCAGCACCGCGCGGTACGCCGGTACTCCTGCAGGGTCAAGCTGAATTGTTGCCGTTTGAAGGTGCGGGTGAAATGGCTCTGGTCGCCTTAGAAGCCCGCCTGCGCCGCGATATCGGCGATGGTGCTCGTGCTGTCTGCCAAACGTGCGGCTGCTCAGGTTGCGGAGGAGTGCGCCGACCGTCACGCCGTAATGGATTCAGGTGTTTCGGGTCAGATGCACCGGGTGCACACCGATGACTTCAGCGACCCTCCCGCTGGCACGCAGGCTCTGGCCGGGCCTCGCGTGCAGCGGGTCTCGGAGCCTCGTCGAGCCAGGGTGGCGGCCCCGCCGTCAATGCGAGAGCCGTTCGGGTTCCGAACCCGCGCCGCTGGTCGCAAGCGGTTCAGAATCCCAGCGGCCTACCACTGGGCGAACGGCGCAACTGCCATCTCCAGCGTTCAACTCATTCCCACTTGCCCGCCGCGCCGGGCCACCCGACGAACCCGTTCTGCTGGTAGTCCGAACCGCCGGTCCCAGGCAGCGCAGCGCGTTCGAGCGACTCGGCCCGTGCCGGATCCGGTTGCACGACAAGGACCGTCACGCTCCGGCCGGGCGAACCGGTTGCCGTGATCCTCACGCCTTGCGCGGCTCGAGTGAGACGCGGCATCCGGTCGGTGGGGCACGGGTGCGCGATCGGCCGCGGGTCGTTCCATCGAAGCCGCCGCGCAGGATCACGGCCACGGTAGCGCGCGAGGGTGGTTGTCTGCGGCTGGCGAGTGAGCTCGGGCGGGAGGCGAGTCCGGGCCACATGAAACGCACCGACATCCGACGACGCGAAAACTCGATGCTGCCTGTAGTCACAGGTACGGACGTGGTCGTTGGTGGCACCCCCCCATCGACGCCCAATGTTTGTTTTCGATCCCAATTGGTGCGATCCATGCCAAGACAAGATGGCTCGTCGGACACCGTTGTGGGCGCCGCGAGACCACCGTCGTCGAGGCACATCGGAGGTCCGTCATCGCGTCCGTTTCAGCCCCTCACGTAGCCAGTGGCCATTCTCTTCAGCGCCGTGCTGCCACCGACCACCGCGGCGGCTGCCGCGGCGATCCGCGCCAACGGATCCAGTGACTGGCCCGTGTGGACTGGACGCACTACTACGTGTTGCTCGAGCCCGTCGGTGTTTGCACTGGTGTGACGGTGCAACAAGACCCACTCTCGCCTACCACGGTGCCATCAAGCTCTCCGCGACGGCACGGTTCTGCGGCCGCTGGGCCGCCACTATTACGAAGCCGGCGTTGAGACCACGTTCTGGCCAGGTCCGATCAGCTGCCTGACTGCCAGCACGGGAGAGCCGCGCGTGGGTCGAAGCGGACTCACCAACCAATCGAGCGACCCCGCCGATCGGGAAGCGGGGGCTGGTGGCACCAAATCGCCGAGCAGCGGGACTGGTCCACACCCCAGGTCATCCCCGACGCGCACTGGCGTTCGTCGGCATCGGCACCTCTCGAGCAAACCCGGGCGTATTGCGATACCGCCCCGGAACACGCGGTTCATATCTTCGACGTCCAGCAGATGGGGCGGAGTTGCCCGGGTCAGCGCCGGATAGCGGTACCGTTGCGGTTGAAGCCGGGGCGCTGACGATCCCGACAGCCCGAGCGGCGGTCGTCGACGATCAGGCCCCTCTGCTGGCGGCGTCGCCGACAGCCATGGCTGCTGCGCTGTGGTCGATGAACTTGCGCTCGATCCCGCCGGCAGTCGTTGCCGCAACCGCCTCGTTCGCCGTGATGAGGAACGCCGCTTGATCCGGCGCACAGCAGGCGAATAGCCACGCCGTCGTGGTCCGGTCCGCTGCTCGAGAACTCCCGCGCGGCCTGATTGGTCACGGCTCCTGCATCTGGAGTGATGCACCGCCTGCCAGCCCTGCAGAACCTGGCACCGGCGGCCCGGCTCCGCATGGTTAGTCGACCAATAACGCTGGAATTCCGCTCGGCACATCGCGTCCCATCGACGAGAGGGCCACTGGCGAGCAGCCAGCGGCTGCTCACCCGGGACGACAACCGCGCTCCGGACCGGAAGCCAACCACCGTGGACCGCTTCCACGGTCGGTCGAGCCGCCCGCTGATCACCAGCAGCTGCGAGCGCAGCCAGCTCTCTGCAGGCGACGGCCCGTTCGGGCAGCTGGCGTGTGTGCAGCTGCGGCGCTACGAAGGTCGGCGCGCTGGCGGTTTTCATCACGCGTGCGCCGGTCCGCCAAGCTGCGGTTGCGTCAGTGCTGCCACGACGCGGGCATCGGCTGGCGGTCGACAGGTCGGCGACGGCTGATGTCCAAATCCGCCAGCTCAGGTGCATGGGGGAACGGTCCGAGGCTGGCCAGAAGCTCAATTCGCGGCCACGGGCGCGAACTCCGGACCGGTCATGAACACCTCCTGTTTTGACCCGCCCGCGATCCGAGCACGACGGTGGTGTACCGCCGCGTCAGAACCGCCAACGGCTCGCGCCGCCGGGGATCTACGGTCTGCAATGCCGGTCGCGGTTGTGCGGGCTAAGCCGATACGACGAACCACGGCGGCGGACCAGCGGACTGGTGCGTTGAACTCGGCGGTGAGCGCCCGGCCGGCGTCTCATCCACCTCGCACGGCCAGCCTTCCGCCGCCCAGAGCGCGGCCACGCCGCTGGACCGGCCAGGTGCGGATCGGGCGACTTACACGGGCCTCTGCTACCGGCGCAGATCGAGGCGTTCCTCCGTCCGACGGCAGCTCAGGGCGGCGCAGCGCCGGTCACGGCCAGTTGACCTGGCCGCCGCGAGTTCGTTCGCCAGACGCCTGGAACCAGAAATGCGCCATCGACCAACTGATGCGCGATATACGCGCGATACGCCGGCTACCGGCCGGTCCATCGTCAGCCAGCACGCTCACGCACGTGATTCGGACCGCCAGGTGCCGCCGGTCCTTGGCGCAATGCCGCCGGTTCGAGCCGCTTGGTCATGGGGGCACACCTCCGGCTGGCGTGCCGGAAGTTGGCCACGATGCGGCCAAGGTGTGCAGCAGCCACTCCACCACCTGCAGGGCTACTACGCGCGCCGGGTACCACCCGAGTGGCTATGGCGGCGAACCGACTGGCACGGTCGTGGCAGCTGGCTTCGGCAGTGACGACGCGCGGCGCGCTCCGACTGCCGTCGCCCGAGCCGCCACCACAGGGCGGCGACCGGCGTGCCGTGCCAGATTGCGTGTCGCGTGGGAGAAGGCCCGTCGGCTCGACTACAGCGAGGTTTCGGATCGGACGAAAGCGAGCCGATCGATCGCGCCAGCGGCGGCGATCACCAGCCGCGGAGAGTCAGGACCCGGCGCAAGACCGGACGCCGCGCTGCCCGCAGCAGGTTCCCACCGATTGCCTGGCGGCCGCTATCCGCTGCCCTGAGCGACGATGGTGGGTACCAGTCGCGCCCAAGGCCACGACCGGAACCAGCGCCGCCGACGGGATCGGCCACCACCAGTTTGACAGCTCCCGGCCAGTGGGGATCGGCGGCAGCATCGGTGGCGACGAACGCCAGGGCTCCGCTGGCGACGAGGCGAGGAGGTCGTGGGCGTGAGAGCCTGCCACTCCGGGTGTGGCCGTGCTGGATGGGCGATCCCCACTACCGACGCTCGCTACGTAGGTAAAGGCAAAGACGGTCCGCCGACCCGGCGGACTGGCTCGCTCACCCCCAGCCACGCCTGTGACTCGGCTCACCGAGAATGCCCGCGCCGCGAGCACGAGATGCCGCGCTGGAAATCGCATTCAGCCAGCTCCCGGAGAGACCCGGTCATAGCCGCGTGGCTCTAGCAGACGCTAAGGCAAGGTCATCCCGTCAGTATGGTTACGATCCGGCACTGCAAGCGACAATATCGTGGTCACGGGGGCCGGCGCCACTGTGACCCCACTCGGCCCAGGATCGTCGTAGACACGAACGTCCGGGTGGCCGAGCGGGTAGGTCAACGCACAGAACCAGGCGGTGGCGGCTCTCGGCCTGCCGATGGCGCAGTGAGCGATGACGGGGGCCATCTTTCGACCGGCGATGCGGCGATCCCCGCAGAGCTCGCTCTGGCGGAGTTCGTCGGCGGGGCGGAACCGACACTACCGGTCGTCGCATTGGAGGCGTTGTCGATCGGCAGGTGAATGGCGGAGGGACGTGCCCGGCGCGACCGGTGCGGCTCGAGGTGCTCGGACGGCCAGAACCGCTTCCACCCTGGAACTCGGCCATGGCTTCGGACATCGACTATCGCCGTCGATCGCCGCCGCGATCGCCGCCCGCACGGTCGCGCATCCTCGGCCCGAATGCTCGGCATTCCTGGCCGCCAAGCGGAGTATCTGGTCGTCGGGTTCGGAGTCGAGGCCTCCTTGCCGTGGCTACTCGATCTGTATCAGGCGAGCAGGTCTTCATCCCGTGACCGTTTGCAGCAGGGCGGGATGGTCGGCGGCCATGTGCGCTCGGATTGCCGTGACGACGGCCTCGTCGCTGTCGCCCCTGGCCGCGTAACCGCATTCGCACCGGATGATCCTGGCCATCTCGTCCTCCTCGAACGTTCTACGCGAGCGCCATTGCCAGAATGTTGGCATGACGCCGGCGTCGGCGCCGCGCGGCTGCGGATCCAGCTGTGCGGCGCCACCACATTGTCGAGCGCGACGGGGAACGGCTCGAACCGCAGCTTCCCGGCCCGTCAAGGCCGGGCTGCTGTTCGCCTACCTGGTCATCAATCGCGATCACGCCACCGGCCGAGATCGGCTCGCCGACGCGCGTGGCCTGAGCCGGTACCCGCATCGGCAGCCGCCCAGGGCTCGAACCCGTTGCTGTCCAAGCTGCGCAGGATCCTCGGGGCGGACGCGGTCGAGGGCCGACCGAGCGTGCGCTTGCGGCTGCCGACCGACAGCAGCGTCGATGTGGAGAAAGCTGCGGAGACGGTCCACCGAGGCCGAGTCGAAGGTCGCTCTCGGTGAGTGGAAGCGAGCGTGGGCGCTGTCTCTAGCGGCACTGTTCGTGGCCGAACGCATCGCTCTTGCCCGGCGAGGATGCGCCGTGGATCGACGAACAACGCCGGCTGCTCGGTGAGATCCGGCTGCGAGCGCTCGAAGCGACACGCAACGGCGGCGTTGCGCACGGCGCGGAACCGAGGCCCCACGGCACGTCCGCGCTGCCTCGCACTCTCATCCGGTCGGCGCCGCTTCGCGAGAGCGGCTACCAGACGCTGATGGAGGGCAGCCTCGCCGCTCAGGGCAACGCGTCGCTGAAGCGGTTCAGATCTACGGGGAGCTGCGGGTCGTGGCGCCCGGAGACGAACTCGGCGTTGACCCGAGTTCCGGCGTCCCAGGCGGTCTATATACCAAGCGCTGATGCGAGGAAACGGATGAGGTCGAGCGGCGAAGATCAAATCGCACATTGGCGGGAGCGTGGACAGTGTATGTGTAGCCGTTGTCGGACCGGGACAGCAGGACGCGAGCGAAAGCGGGACTGCGACCAGGCCCGAGAGGTCGGCCGATTGCTCGCCGAGCGAAAGCACCCGCCTGCGGCCGGTGGCCTGACCGGCGGGATGGCGGCGGCTGCGGCTGAAGGATGCAGTCAGGCGGGAGAGAATCTCGGTCGGCCTGCTGCCGGGAACAGATCGCGAAGCGGCGTCCCCGCAACTGACCCCTGGCGCCCCCGACCGGTCTCTGGCGAGGTGATGCGCAATGGTCTCCTGGTCCGTAGCTCGGACGGGGTCATTGCGGTAGGTGGGGGAGACTGGGGCACGCTATCCGAGGTCGCGGTGGCGCACCTTGCCTTGGCGTGCCGGTGGTCGCCCTCCACGGGTGGTCGGTCTGGGATGCTGCTGGTGTCTCCGTCTCCGATGATCGCCAGCGTCGTCCCCGCTTGTGGCGGTCGAGCGCGTCGTCGAGCTGATCGAAATACAGCGCTGAGCGGGCTGGCGTCACATCGCTGCGACCTTACCTGACGGAGGTCGCGAACCAGTCCGAAGTCAGAACGTCTCGCGGCGCGACTGGTCGTCGGCCCGCAGCACGGCGGACGGGTGAACGGTGAGCCAGGACGACATCGATCGATTGCTGTGAATCGGCGTAGGGGCCGGTGGGAGGCGGCCAGGGAGGAATTCGCCCCGGTGCTGGGTGAGCCGAAAAGGCTGCGCCGAACAACGATTGCGAGGCAACCGGATCCGAGCGCGGACCAGCGCGGTCGGCCGGATGGGCTTGAAGCTCTCCGGTGAGCCAGTGGACGGCACGCCGCGATCTGGCAAGTGCGCTGGGCGCGCGTGCGAGTCGCCGGGAACGTCGGTTCCGGTGGCCTTCCAGCGGAAATGCTTAACCGCGGTGGTCAGGTAGATCTCGAGATCGCCCGATCTCGGCCGCGTCGAGAGCTCGGTCCAGCAACCTGCAGCCGCGTGCCGACGAATGGCTCGCCGCGGCGGTCCTCTTACGTCGCCCGGCTGCTCGCCGACGAGCATCATCCGCGACTAGACCAATCCGGCTCCGAACACCACTTGCGTGGCTGACTCGTACAAGTCGCACCCCGGACAGGCACGCGCTGCCCGCCGCAAGTCAGACAGCCGTATCTTCTCCGGCAGAAAACGATCGGCGCCCGGATACGTCATACCTGCTGAAGTTACCTACTGGCTCGCTAGCGAGCCCAGAGTCGTATCGCCCGTCCGACCACTTGTTCCTGCACGTGCGACCCTCAGGATCACTGAGGCTTGGACGATCTTTGAAGTGATTCTCGCCATCGGCCCGATGAGTCCAAGATCACCATTGAAACATGGCAGGTCGACCTGGAAACGACCGGCATCACGCCAGTGCGCGCAGTCCGGGGACGACGTCTTCGCTGAATTGATCGAGGAAACGCATCTGGTCGGCGCCGGGCCCGTGGAACACCAGATGGTTCAACCCGGCATCGACGTAGGCGTTTATTTGCGCGAGCGCGCCCCGGATCTGAGGCGACGATCCACCGCCGAGCCACCTCCTCAATGGGCAGCTCGTTGCAAAGGCGCTCCATCTCGAGCGGATCGTCGACGCCATGCTTCTGTTCCGCCGTCAACGAGGCGGGGCCCAGAAGCGCGTGTTCTCCAGCGCGAGCATCGGATCACGGTCGTAGGAGAGCTTGACTCGATCATCCGATCGATATCTCGATCGATCCCGTCCGGACGCCTGCAAGCCTTCGTCGAGAGCGGGCATGAGCCTCTCGGTATACAGGTCCATTCCTTTGCCGCTGGTGCAGATGAACCCATCGCCCGCGCGACCCGGCGTATCGGGCGACTACGGCGGCCCTCCGGCGGCAATGTAGATCGGGACGCCACTCTCCGGGCGGTCATAGATCGTGGCATTGCTCGTCTGGTAGAACTCGCCTTCGAACGAGACCTGATCTTCTTTCCAGAGTATTCGAATTAGCCGCACGGCTTCACGCAAGCGCAAGCGTTCTGAAGTCCGGCCACTCCAGACGGGCCACCGCCACCTCGTTGAGCGCTTCACCCGTACCGACACCAAGAATATCCGTCCCGGGAATAGCGCGCCCATGGTGGCGAACGCCTGGGCGATCACGGCCGGTTGTACCTGAATGTTGGCGTGAGGACGCTCGTCCCGAGTATCAGCCGCGACGTCCGCTCGCCGAGAGCGCTCAGCCAGGACAAGCGAATAGAACGCATGACCGCCCCTCATGCCGCCACGGCTGGTAGTGGTCAGCAACCGTCACGCTGTCCAAGCCGTGCTCCTCGCCGCCACGGCGTATTCCAGCAGCTCGCGCGGTCCGAATTGCTCCGACGAGGCCTTGTATCCGATTCTCAGATCCACCGATGTCTCCGTTCACGATCAGGTCAGAGCCGGTATCACCTCGCGAGCAAACAACTCGATGCTCGACCGGTCGTATGCGGCATCCCGAAGTTCGTAATCGCGTAGTTCATGCCGAGTGCCGCGAGTTCCCTGCAGCCGCTCGATGATCTGTTCGGGCGCGTGCCGACCAGCGGACCTCCGGCGTACAGCTTGTCCTGCGCGGCCAACTGCTCGGCGGGCACCAGCGGCTGTACTGCGCGTGAATCCACGCCAGGCGATCAGCGACGTCCTTCGCCGTTTTGCCGATGACGACGTTGAAGTTGACCGATCGGGTATCGGCGTCGAAGTCCGAGCCGATATCGCGGCAATGGTCGGCCAGGGACTGCGACTTGCGCGCGAACTCGTCGGCGCGGCCGTCGGAGAAGTTCGTGCAGTTGGCGTATCGGGCCGCGATCCGGAAGAGCTGCGTTTCTCCGCCGCCGGCGATCCAGAACGGGATGCCACCGGCCTGCACAGGACGCGGATGCCCAATCGGCCCCGTCGACGTGGTAGTACTTGCCATCGAGTGTCGCGACGCCGCTCGTCCAGAGTTGGCGCATGATTTGCACGCCTTCGTCGAGCATGCCGATCCGGTCACCCGCAGGCGGGAATCCGTAGCCGACGCCTCCCACTCGTGCTGGTACCAGCCACCGCCGATACCTCATCTCGGCCCGTCCACCAGAAATGACGTCGACAGTCGCCGCGACCTTGGGCGAGGTAGGGCCGGATTGCGATACCCCATGCAGGTGCACATCTGCGCCTCAGCCGAACCCGTTGGGTGCTTGCCGCGAATGCGGCCAAGGAGCGTCCAGGCTCCCGTGGGTGATCTTCGTTGGCTCGGCACTGGCACGGTGCGGAAGCGGTCGTAGACCCAGATCGGATTCCCACGGTCCGGACTCGGCGGGCGTGGCCACCGCGAGCGGCGGTCGGCCACCGTTGGGCCGCCTCGATGCCAGCCAGATCTGAGTCGCCAGCCCTGTGGGACGAACAGTCCGAAGCGCATGAGAAGACATCTAGTGCTCACGTACCGCCGACTCGCCGTGGAGATCGTGCTCCATGCGGTCGGTGAAGATCCACGTCCGGATCGGCACGGTGGTGGACGAGCGTCCTGATCTAATCGCATCGAGATCGGCGCCCGCCACGACGACGTGAGACGATGCCCTGGGTCGGCGCCATCGCGCTAGCGGTCCCACAGAGCTGGTTGTCGGGCTGACGGCGACCTCGCCGTGGACGACACAGGCGCGATCTGGGCACGCCAACAGTCCGGTTTCCTTTGCGCATCGATCCGAACCGCAACGCGGTCGTCGAACGAGTCGCTGCGCCGGCATCGTTGAGCGGAGGCAGCTCTACTCATCACTGGCGACTCGATCTGGACGACCGCTAGCGACGACGCAGCCCTCGCTACGACTACGTCGATAGCGCGAGTCCGGCAGCGCATCACTCCCGCTGAACGGACTCGGCGTCCGCCAGCACTCGGAGGATGTTCCGCCGAGTCAGCGCCGCAACGTCGCTGTCGGACCAGCCGCGATCGATCGTTCGGCGATCAGCGTCGGGCAACCGGACACGTCCTCGAGGCCCGCTGGCATCGGATCGCACCCGTCGAAATCGCCGCCGAGCCCCACATGCTCGGCTCCCGCTACTTCTCGCACGTGGTCGATGTGGTCCGCGACCTGGGCCACGGTTGCAATCGGCGGTGGCGCCTTGGCGGCGTGGGCTTGCAGGGCGGCCGTGTAGGCCGTCCAGTCCACCGGGTCCTCGCCGCGCGCCCGCATGTCGTCCACGACATCTTGCTCCCAGGCTCGACAGTCGTCCGAGACGAATGCAGGGACGAAGGTGACCATGCACACGCCGCCGTTCGTCGCCAGCGCGGTAGCACCTCGTCAGGCACGTTGCGGGCGTGATCACACAACGCACGCGCAGACGAGTGACTGAAGATCACCGGCGCGGACGTCGTCCGAGCGCGTCGCGCACAGCGCCGACGGCGACGTGGGACAAGTCGACCAGCATGCCCAGCCGGTTCATCTCCCGACGACGAGCCGGCCGAAGTCGGACAGGCCACCGAGGCGAGGGCTGTCCAGGCGGCGTCTGCCCACGGAACGTTGACGTTGTGGGTAAGTGTCAGGTACCGCACAACCGAGCCGGCGCGGGATACGTAGCACGCCGAGGACGAGCCGATCGAGTGGCCACCCTCGGCGCCGAGGAGAGAGGCGATCGTTCCGTTGGCCTGGGCCTTCTCCACGTCGGCGGCGCTGAGCGCGAGAGACAGGCGGTCCGGGTACCGCTCGATGAGGTGGTGTACGAAGTCGATCTGCTCCAGCGTCCCGATCACGGCGCGGTCGCCGGTTTCCGATGACGGGACGTACACCGACCAGAACTGACCCCCGACGCCACCCTCTGCGAGCCGAACGAGATCGGTCTGGGTCAGAGTCTGCCGAGCCGTGACGTCGAACCGATCCAGGTCGGAGTCCACCTGCCTCCCGCAGCGCGAAAGCAGGGGGTCGTTGTGGCCGTCGACGATGGGATGCGCGGCGAGCACAGCGTGGGCGCGCTCGAACGAGGTCACCACGCAGGGTAATCAAACCTCGACCCTCTCTCCGTGGCCAGGTGCCGGTACTGCGTGCCATGCTGCCCGCCGATCCGGCTGACATGGCCTCGGTGAGCTGGCACCCTGCGTCGTTCAGCAGGCCGTCGTGGATCTGGTAGCCGTTGCTCGCCCGACGCTCACGACGAAGTCCACCACCTCGGCCGTCTTGGACCATGGGGCGTGGATCGGCACGAGCACGGTTTCTACCGGCGCTGTCGGCACGATCAATGAATCGCCGGGGTGGTAGACCTGTTCGTCGATGAGAAACGCAACGTTGCGACTATCGGAACCGTCGGGTGGATCAACGCGTCTGGCCCCCGAAGGTCTGGATAGCGAATCCGGCCGCCTTGAACGATCTGTTCGCACGGACCGTGCGAGACACGATCGCCGAGTCCCGCGAATTGGGTCGCCACGCTTGCCGGCGCCCAGAGGTGAAGTTCCGGATCTGCGGTCGCGACCGCCCGCACGGCCTCGACGTTGATGTGGTCGCCGTGCTCATGCGTGACGAGCACGGCATGCGCGCCCTGAAAGGCGTCCGTCACTTGGGCAGCGTCGAGGAAGCTGCCTGGTCGACGACGAGCTCGACTGTCGTCGTCTAACCGAACGCAGGAGTGCGCGAACTTCGTCAGGCGCATGTCACCCTCTTCGCTGATGATGTGAACGGCGGCTCCCTCGGCGCTCGCGGCGCCGCCCGATCGGCCGACGTCGTCCGCGACCTCATCGGCTTCGGTGTCTCGAATGCGTGCCCTCATCCGGAGCGACGAGCCGCCCGGTGCGGGATCCGGTGCGGTGAATTCGATGTCGTAGTCATCGGCAACGGGGTAGCCATCTGCCGAGACGTCGGGCTCCTCTTCAGTGAGCAGCTGATCGAGTGACTCGCCTTCCCATTGCTCTTCCGCCGTCGTGCCGTAGCGGGTCGCATGCGGCTCGTAGTCGGGCGGCGAATAGCCGGCGTCGAGCGGATCTTCAGTGTTGTCCCCCGTCAAGCTCTCGACGGATCCAACTGGGTGTCGCCCTCGAAGCCCCCCTACATACAGGTCGTCGGACTCGCTCACATTTGCCTCCGGTTCCCGCGCAGGCGCAGGTTTCGACTCCACTCAAGCACGATGACCGGGAGACTGGGCGTGCCCGGCCCAACGACCTCGGTGATGTGGTTCCGCCGCGACCTGCGATTGGGCGACCATCCTGCGCTGGCCGCTGCCTGCCGACGCTGACCGGGTCGTCGCGCTCTTCGTGCTCGACGATGCGTTGCGTCGGCCGTCGGGCGCCCCCGGCTGGCGTTCCTCTACTCAGAGCTTGCGCGATCTGGACGCCCAGTTGCGCCAGCACGGCGGGGAGCTGGTCGTGCGGCGGGCTCCGCCTGAGAACGCCGTTCCCGCCGTCGCCCGGACGCCGGAGCGACCAGCGTGCACATCAGCAGCAGACTTCCGGGCCTTACGGCGCCGCGCGCGACAAGCGGGTGGACGCGGCGCTGGGCGAGGTCCCGCTCATCCGCACCGGTTCTGCCTACGCGGTGGCCCCTGGCCGCATCGTCAAGTCCGACGGCCAACCGTTCCGGGTCTTCACGCCGTTCTACCGGACGTGGTCGGCCCATGGCTGGCCGGCACCGGCTGAGTCAGACCCGGCCTGGATCAGTTGGAGGCGGGGCATCAGCGGCGCCGGCGTGCCCCAAGATCCCAAGCCGCCGGCGCGCCTGGTCCTGCCTGATGCCGGCGAACAAGCCGCGGTACGCGGCCCGGCGTCGCTTCCGCCAGGACGGGCTTCGCCACTACCCGACGATCGCAACCGGCCTGATCTCGACAACACTGCGCGCATGTCGGTGTACCTGAAATACGGGCGATTCACTCCCGCACGCCGCTTGCCGACCTTGGCAAACAGGATGAGACCTTCCGCAGGGAGCCAGCCTGGCGAGACTTCTACGCCGCGGTGTTGCACTTCTGGCCGATAGCGCCCGCGACTACTTCGTCCCATCCATGCGACGGATGCCCTACGCCACCGGTGAGATCGCGTGCGCATTTCGCGGCGTGGACCGCCGGGCGAACCGGTTACCCGATTACGACGCTGGCATGCGCCAACTGCTCGCAGAGGGCTGGATGCACAACCGGGTGCGCATGATCGTCGCGTCTTTTTCTCGTCAAAGATCTGCACCTCGAAAGTGGACCCGCGGCGCGCGACACTTCATGCGGCACCTGGTGGACGCCGAGCTCGCAAGCAACCAGCACGCTGGCAGGACCGCCGGCACCGGAACCGATGCGGCGCCCTACTTCCGAGTCTTCAATCCGATCAGCTTAGCAAGAAGTTCGACCCGGACGGAAGCTAATGTACGTTGCTACGCGCCCGAGAGGCTACGCGGTTCGTCGGGGGCCGTAGCCCATGAACCGTGGAACGCCCCGCCGGTGTGCCAGCCGACTACGTCGAGCGAATCGTCGACCATGCTGCGGGAGCGCACCCGATCGCTTGCCAACTACCGCAAGCTGCGGGCCGCCAATCGAATGGACATGCTGGCGACTCGCGTTTGAGGCGCTGCCGCGAGCCGAAAGCGAGTGTCAAGATCGATCAGATCGTGTCGGCCACTGCCTCGCCGTGCCAGGCCCGACGCAGGGTGAGCCGACTGCCCGAATGCAGGATGGCCACTCGATAAATTCGCGCGGCGATCGCGAGGATCGCAACCGTCTGCGCCGATCATCAGCACTGCCGCGAGCACCACTTCAGCCCCAGACGCCTGGCCGCTCGCCATCCGAGCCGGCATGGCGATCGCCGAGATCGGCGGAATCAGCGAGAGCAGCCGCGACAGCGATGAATTTGGCGCGTTGGCCGCGTAAAGGCTGCCCAGATAGGAGACCAGTAACAGTGAGGTCACGGGTGACATAACCCCGCTCACTTCCTCCTGCCGCGAAACGAGAGAGGCGAGGGCAGCTGAGAGAGACGCAAAGAATGCGAAGCCGAGCACGAACCACAGGAAGCTCGTGCCGATCGTGGCGTATACCGAGACCGGCACGTCGAGAGAACCCGTCGTCGACACGATTGTCAGCGCGATGCCGCCAAGCAGTGCGACCTGAAACATGGCGAGCGCGCCAATGCCCAGTAACTTCCCGGTCAGTAGCTGGAGTGGGCGGACGGCTGACAGAAGAAGTTCAACGACCCGGGTGGATTCTCTCGACGACGCCCGTCGCCATCCATGTGCAAAAGGCGATGAGCTGCGTAAACAGAAATACCACGGTGACGGAGGCGATGACGCGACGCTGGGTGTTCTCCGCCGACCGCGTGGCCGTGACGGGAAGCGGCGCGCGGCCGCGAGGATTTCCGCACCTGCGAATTCGTCAGCCCGGCTTCTGGGCAAGCCGTTGACTCGTATCGACGGATTTGTGCTGAGACCTGCAGTAACGCAACGGCGCGAAGAATTGCCTTCCTTTGCCACGATCTTCGTGTCACCGCACGATTGGGTGGCGTCCCAGGCGCCCTTCTCGACGCTTGGTCATTGCGTCGGCCGGGGATGTCACCACGACGTTGACCTTCTGGTCTGGCCGACGCTGTCTGACTTACCGCCGAGGCAAGAGCTGTGGCGTTCGTCCCTGACACACGCCGACCGTGATCGTGTTGTCTCCCAGGCCCTTGACCAGTCGGGGCGCCAGCGCTCCCAACCGGCGACGATCACGACGGCGACGGCCAAAACCGATGCGGAAGCCCATTCTGCTGCCACCGCGTCGTTATCTCACGGCCGGCGATCAAACGTATCGTCCTCATTCTTGGACCGCCTCGCGGTACAAGCTCGGACAGCGGTGGTTGACGCCATCCGAACTGTACTCCACCCGACCCCGCGTGCATGGCGGCGGCGAGCACAGCCTGATCATCCTCAGGCCGATCGAGCCGTAATCGCAGTCGGCCGGCGACGCTTCCGACGACTTCGACTCCGGGAGGTCGCCCACCCGGTCCGGATCCGCGGTATCGACCCGTAGTTCGAGCTCGCGCCGTCCGGCTGCCTGTTAGCAGCTCGGCGAGCGTGCCTGACGCGACGATGCGCCCGCTGGTGATGATGATGATCCGGTCGCAGATGCGCCTGCGACGAGGTCGAGCTGATGACTGGAGAACAGCACGCCTACGCCGGCTGCGCGCCGAGCACCGAGCACCCCGGCCATAGTGTCTACGCCTACCGGATCGAGGCCCGCGAACGGCTCGTCGAGGATGAGCAGCTCCGGTCGATGTACGAGTGCGGCCGCCAGTTGCACCCGCTGTTGATTGCCCAGCGACAGCGTCTCGCAGCTGCGCGTTCGGCTCGGCGAGGACGTCGAGCTGCTCGAGTGAGCGCGCGCCGCGGACGCGCGCGCATCATCGGCGGTCATACCGCGAAGCTCACCGAAATAAGCGACCTGGTCGACTATGCGCATCTTCGGGTAGAGGCCGCGAGACTCGGGCATATAGCCCATTCGCAAGCGGGTCGCAAAGCTCAGCGGCTGCTCCCGAAACCGGACCCGGCCGGCGTCAGCAGCCAGCAGCCCCATGGCGATCCGCATTGTCGTGGGACTTGCCGGCGCCGTTCGCGCCGACGAAGCCGGACGATCTCGCCATCCCGCACCTGTAGCGAGACTCCGCTGAGGGGCGCGAGACCGAGCCGTAGGACTTCCTCTCAGGTTGGAGATGTCCAGCATTCCTTGCAGATTACCGATCGAGTGAGCGTGATACCCCCATGAACCCGACCAGAATCCGCCGGGCTGGATGATGATCAGCTCCGACTCCGCTATTGAATGCGTCAGCCGGGCAGGTCATCGGCTCGATCGCCAGGGCCGGGACACCACGCTCGAAGTCGTCCGCCGTGAACACCTGCAGGTACTGGAACGTCTCGGTCGAACCACACCCGGGCGCGCCCGACTTGCGTACGCACCTCGGCGGCGCCTCGCCCATCGCGCACCTCCAGCCCGGTCAACGCATCGTCGAGGCGCAAGGTCTTCAAGCTTCGGGCCGGGCGGAGGTCGTAGGGGGTGTTGGTGACGTCCTGGACACCGACTGGGACGAAGGCCTCGTCGAGGAGCAGGCGCCGAGACGCGGGCACCATGAGCGTGACGTCCTTGAGCGGCTGGCCGTGCAGCGACACGTATGGATGGAAGCCAGCACCGAAGGGCACCGGGCCGACACCGTGGTTGCTGGCCCGGGCCGTCACGACGAGGCCGAACTCTGGTGCAGTGCATATGTCACTTCGACGCGGACCTCGAACGGCCACGCCGGTGCGGCACCAGGTCGTTCGCGAGGTGACCGATTCCGGGGCGTGTGAAACCGGCACCCAGCGGGCCCAGCGGGCCAGACCATGGATGGCGTTCCCCCGAGCCGGCTCGGTAATCGGCAGCTGGTAGCTGACTCCGCCGAACGAATAGCGTCCGCCCCGGAGCCGGTTCGGCCACGGCACGAGGACGCCACCGCAGCACTTCGGTGGGAGTTCGGTCTCCGGGTAGGTCGCCGCTAACGTCCTCACCGCGGTAGGTGAACGATCCGCAACCCACCCCCCGACCTCGACCACGGTGGCCGCGAAGTCGCCAGCAGCCTGATCGTGAACTGCTGCCCGGTAGAGCGTCATGATCGAGAACCTAGTGTCCCGCAGAAACCGGCTCGTCGCTGGTCGGATCGACCCGGTAGTTCCAGAACGGCCGGACGGCGATCGCCGCGACCAGGACTACGACGACACACGCCGCGACGCCGCCGCCCGCCCAGGACACGGTGGCGGACGTTGGCCGCGGCCATCGCACCGACGGCGCGCACATCAAGACCGGAGCCGCGGGCCACCAGCGACGACGGCGATGAAGACGCCCTGCATCACGTCCTCGCATCTCGTCCGGCGCATAGGTCTGCAGGATCGTCTGACGGAACACCGCGCTCACCAGATCGGCTGCACCGGCTAGAGCCAGCAGGATCACGACCAGCCAGAGCTGATGGGCGAGACCGGAGATCGCGAACGGCCGTGCCCCATGCCGACCACCGCACCGGTCAGCGCGACTCTCGTCGGCGAACCTGCGCGATCCAGCCGCCGGAAATCCCGGCGAGCACCGAGCCGATCGCAAGGGCTGCTTGTGCAGCCGGGCCGACCGAACCGTGGAAACGCCTCGTCGGCGACCTCCGGGATACAGCGCACGGGCATGGCCAGCACCATCGCGACGATGTCGACCAGGAAGGACATGAGCAGGACCGGCCGGGAGCCGATGAAGACGAGGCCGTCGATAACCGAACTGAATCCGGGTCGGCCCAGGGAACCGTCCGGGGGGAGCGGAGGCAAGCCGGATTGCCGAGTAGAGCGCGGCGGTGAACAGCACCGCATCAAGGCCGTACGCGTCGGAGGCGAATCCTTGGTCGAGAGAGATCAGCACACCAGGCGCAGCAACGGCCCGACGACCTGCCCCGACATTGCCGACGGTGAAGTTCAACGTGTTCGCCGAAGCGACTCAGATCCGCCGGGACGATGCGCGGAATGATCGCGCCACGGGCCGAAGACGCGACGGCGAATGCGCCGGCCTGCACGGCGACGAGGCCCAAGATCACGGGTATGCTTGTTCAGCCCGATCAGGGTCTGCTACCAGCAGCGCGATCGTCACCAGCCATGTTCCGACCGACGACCAGAAGTACAACCGGCCGCGGTCGACGGCGTCAGCGATCGCCCCGCCGTACAGGCCGAATCACGACGAGAGGCAGCAGACCTGCGGAACCCGACCAGCCGACCACGCAGCGAGGAATGCGAGATGGAGTACACCTCGACCGGTACCGCGACCTGGGTGACCATTGAGCCGATGAATGCTGTGCCCCGGCCGACCAATAGCCGTCGGTAGTCCCTATATGCGGACGGGACGCGTGTCGACCGCATGCGCGCCGCAGCGCGGCGCACAAACCGCGCGCTTCCTGGACTGGATCGCCCGGATCGAGCACCTCCTCATCGAGGTCGGTGGCGGGCGCCGTAGGTTGACGCTGGCTGTCGCCGTCGGTCATGGCGCGCAGGCGCTCGATCGTCCACCCGTTCTCGACGCGCTCGATAGCGCAGCCGATCATGCATCCGGTCGGTGCGGCCCTGCCAGAACTCGACCACGTCCGGGCTGAGCCGGTAGCCGCCCCAGAACGGTGGCGCAGGAACGCCGGCGTCGGCGAATCGTTCCTCGACCTCCCGGACCTTCTCGTCGAGCTCCGGCTCGCGATGCCACCACCCTCGGACTGCGGTGACGCCCACGCCCCGATTTGCGATCCGCGGGGCCGGCTGGCGAAGTACGCCTCAGTCCTGCTCGCGTGACGATCGACAGCACTGGCCCAGCGAGCCGAACCTGTCGTTCAAGTGGCAGCCAGGCGAACACCGCTGCGGCGTAAAGCCGGTTAGCCAAGTCACGTGCCTTGGCCGATTCCTGGTTGGTATAGAACACGATGCCGCGCTCGTCGAGGCCCTGACCAGGACCGTACGCACTCGCCGGATGACCGTCGGGGTGACCGTCGCGAGCTGGATCGCGTTGGCTTCGCCGACAAGACCGCTCGCGACCGCCTCGTCGAACCACGAGCGCAGCTGCGCGTACCAGTCCGGTGCCAGCTTGCTCTTCGCAGAGCTGGCCCAGCAGATAGCCGCGACGCATGGCGGCTGGATCACTCACTCGGTGGATCTTCGCATCTCCCGCTGTCGATAGGTGCGTCCATGTGAGCAGAATGGTCGAATAAGTGACGCCCTCGTCCGACTGCAGGACCTCGCGACTACTCGATCGGAGACGTCGATGGCAGACGACTACAGCCCAGGACCTGGAAGGCGTCATCGCCTTCGAGACGGAAATCGCCGAGCCGGACAAGGACGGCGGTGCGCTGCGCTATCGCGGCGTCGATATCGAGGACCTGGTCGGGCAGGTCGACGTTCGAGCAACGTGTGGGCTCTGCTCGTCGACGGCAAGTTCGGCCCAGGGCTGCCCCCGGCCGAGCCGTTCCCCATCCCGGTACACACCGGCGACGTTCGCGTCGATGTCCAGGCGGCGCTGGCGATGCTGGCGCCCGATCTGGGGCTTACCGCCCGCTGCTGGACATCAGCGACGGCGAAGCGCGCGACCAGCTGGCCCGCGCCGTCGGTGATGGCGCTGTCCTACGTCGCGCCAGTCGGCGCGCGGCGTTGGCGTGCCCGGCGGTGCCGCAGTCGCGGATCGACCAGTGCCAGCACGATCATCGAGCGATTCATGACTCGGTGGCGCGGGGATCCGGATCCCGCAGCACGTCAAAGCAGTCGACGCCTATTTGTGTCTCGGCCGCCGAGCACGGCATGAACGCCTCGACGTTCACGGCGCGGGTTATCGCCTCCACCGGCGCCGACGTCGCCGCCGCGATGTCTGGTGCGGTCGGCGCGATGAGCGGTCCGCTGCACGGCGGCGCCCCGGCGCGCGTGCTGCCGATGATCGAAGAGGTGGAGCGAACCGGCGATGCCCGCCGCGTGGTGTCCGGCATCCTCGACCGGCACGAGCGACTCATGGGCTTCGGCCACCGCGTCTACCGAGCCGAGGATCCGCGCGCCCGAGTGCTACGCGCGCATGTGCCGTGAGCTCAGGCGCGCCCCGCTACGAGGCGGCCGAGGCGCTCGAGCAGGCGGCGCTCGATCGAGCTGCGCGACCGCCGTCCGGACCGGCCGCATCGAGACGAACGTCGAGTTCTGGGCGGCCGTCGATCCTCGACTTCGCCGAGGTACATCCGCGACATGATGCCGGCGATGTTCACCTGCGCCCGCACCGGTGGCTGGTGCGCCCACATCACTGGAGCAGAAGCGGACCGGGCGGCTGGTCCGACCGTCCGCTCGGTACATCGGCCCGTCGGCCCGCAAGCCCGCGGAGGTCGAGGGCTGGGACGACATCGCGCCTATGGCCTGACCAGCGAAGAAACGGCCGGCCACCCGCGGGGGTCGAGTGGCTGGTGCCTGCCCTGACGAATCGGGAGTGAATACGGATGGTTCCACGCAACAGATGCGATCACCGTAAAGCGGACCTGCTGCTGGGTGACAATTTGTGGGCACAGTGCGAAAATGAGACGCTTCTTCTGGCAGCGCATCCGGTGAGGTCTGCCCAGTTTGTTGGCCTTTAGCTGCATTGGGCGCGGCATCTGCCAGGCTGGCCGTCTCCATCGCCGACCCGAGTCCTCGACACCGGCCATCGCGACTCTGGTCAAACGGGCGATAACTCGAGGGCCCGGCGTGTGCTACCGCGTATCCCAGCCCGGCCCGTATCGTCGCCGTATGCGAGAGCTGCGCTTCGTCGGACCAGGCGAAGACGGCGACTGCCGTGATCGTCGAGATCGCCGGACGGCGAGGAGGCGTTCAGCCTGCCGATCGACGATGACCTCCGAGGGTGCGGTCCGGTCGGAGAACATGGCGCCCGCTCGAGGAGTTCAGCTCCGAGCAGATCACCGATCACGCCGCGCGAGATCCAGGTGCGGGTCCGCGCCGGAGAAGTGCCGCGAGCACGATCGCTGAAGACGCAGGCATGCCTCTCGAACAGGTGCTTCTCTTCGCCCGCCAGGTCCTCCGGAAGAGCGCGCTCGGATCACCGACGAAGCCCGTGCGGGCGCGAGCCGCCGCAATACCGCGGACGGACGGCCAGGTCGAGATTCGGGACGGCCGTCGACGGCCGATTTGCGGTGACGCGATCCAGCCGTCCGACATGCGGTGGGACGCTCTGCGCGGCGCATGGACGGTCAATGGGTGCGTATCTGCGGCCTGGCGCGGAATGGACGCTTCCGACCGGCATCGCTCGCTGGTCGTTCGCGCTCGCCAGCCGAACGCTCACGCGCGCTCGACGAGACAGGCGGCTGGATCTGCTGTCCGATCGGCCGATCCAGCCCGTCGTGCGCGCGGTCCCGGACGTATTGCCACCGGATGGCGACGCCCGAGGAGACAACCGGTCCAATTCCGTTGCCGCTGGCGCGTGGTGCCAGACCCGTCCGGGCGCACCGTCGCGCAGGGCGGCGCGGGGCAATACGCCCGCCTGCCGGCGAGGACGTGAGCCTCGCCGACATTGCCGCTGGCGGGGACCGATCCCCTGCTGCCACCGGCGCCGCGCGCCGCGTCGTCCCAGCTCACCTCGGGATGGGCCGGAGTCGGCCATGCCGGCGCATCGGCGCCGACGGAGCCGATCCGACCCGCGCGATACCGCGTCGGCGCGCAGCCGAATGCCGCGCGAGCCGGCCGCAGCGCCGGTAGCCGAGCATGCCCGGCCGAGCAAACCGCAGGTGCCATCGTGGGACGACATCCTGCTTGGCGTCCGGCGTAATCGCGACTAAGAGTCTGCGGCGCCTGCCGCAGCGCTGGCCGGCTCGGCACCGAAAATCGTTCGAGCACATCCGACCGGCTACGTATCGTGAAGCAATGTGAATCGGGCCGCGATGAGACGCGACCCCGGGGCGATCGAAAACCCTGCTGCGCCTGCGCTGCTGGACCCGTCCGCACCGTCGCACGATCGCCTTCATGCGATCGTCACGGGCCTGCGGCGCGATGCTGCGCGCAAGCTCTGGTTCGCGCTCGTCGCGGGGCGAATTGTCGACGGTCCGATCGCGGATCGCACGACACCGCCGGCATCTGGCCGTTGGCTGGAGTCGCCCTGATATTCGAGCATTGCCGAGGCGGTCCTTCTTCTTCGCGCGGCGATACGCAATGGCGAGCGCCGCGCTGGGTCTGGAGACCGACGTCTCGGCAGGAACTGTTCGCTCACCTGCAGCGACTGCCCGTGGCGTTTCAGCGACCGATGGCCGTCCGGTCAGTTGCTGTCACGCGCGACTACCGATCTGTCGACGATCCGGCGGTTCGTAGGCTTCGGCTTCGTCTTCTTGATCGCGAATTCGATCACCGCCATCGTCGTGCGTGATCCTGCTTGTGCACCTCCAGCCGATACTCGGCCTGTTCGTGCTGCTGGGCATGGCACCGCTGCTCGTGCCTCACCCGGAAGTTCGAGCTGCGCTATAGCCGCGATGCACGACGCGCCCAAGACCTGACCGGTGATCTCGCGACGTCGGTCGAGGAGTCGGCCTCGGCATTCGAGTGATCAAGTCGTACGGTCGGCGCCCGCAGATGCTGGCATCGTTCACCCATGATGCGAGCGTCTTGCGCGGCGCGGAACTCACCAAAGTCCGCACGCTGGTGAGGTTCTGGGCGCTGCTGCGAAGGTCTTCCGCAACTCTTGCTCGCGGGTGTTGCCGGTGGCGGAGTGTTCGCCGCCGCACACGGCACGCTCAGCCCGGGACAGCTCGTCGCCTTCCTGACGCTGTACCTGCGGCTGATCTGGCCGATGATCGCCCCTCGGCTGGCTGCTTCGCCCTGACTCAGGAAGCGGCGTCGGCGGCACGACGAATCTTCGAGGTACTCGACGAGCAGCCGTCGATCGTCGACCGGCCATCGCCGATGACGCTGCGGTCGCGAGCAGCGCGGACTGGAATTCCACGAGGTGCACTTCCGGTATCCGGACGCCGATGACGACGCGTCCGTGGCGTCGACGCTGACCATCCGCGACGGCGAGACCATGGCACCTGGTCGGCGCCACCGGATCCGGCAAGACGACGCTGCTCGAGTTGGTGCCGCGGCTATACCGACGTGACCGCCGGATCCATCTCCATCGGCGGATGCGACATTCGCGATCTCCGCCTCGACGAACTCGCGCGCCACCGTGGCGACCAGCGTTCGAGGATGCGACGTTGTTCTCCGGCGAGCGTGCGGGAGAACGTCACGCTCGGGCCGGCCGGACGCGAGCGAGGCTAGCCTCGCGGAGGCTCTGAGATCGCGCAGGCGGGCTTCGTCTACCAGCTGTCCGTTCGGGCTCGACACCCGTATCGGCGGAGCAAGGCATGTCGCTATCGGGTGGGCAGCGACAGCGGCTGGCGCTGGCCCGAGCCGTGCTCGGCCGGCCGCGAGTGCTGGTACTCTGACGACCCGCTCTCCGCGTTGGACGTGCAAACCGAAGCGCAGGTGCAGTCGGCACTGCGGAACGTGCTGTCGACGACGACAGCGCTCGTCGGTGGCCCATCGTCCCTCGACCGTGCTTCTCGCCGATCGGGTGCGATGCTCGTCGACGGGCGGATCGACGTCGTCGGATCGCACACCGAGCTGCTGGCGGCCGAGCCGCGGTACCGCGCGCTGCTGGCGCAGTCGTCCGAGCTGTCCGGCGGTGCCGTCGTGAGCGAGCAGAGCACCCGATGACCGAGTGCGGGAGGAGGACGTCCACGTGAGCGCCGACTGGCAGGGCTGCTCACCGAAGAGGCGGCGGCTCTCCAGCAGGCCGAGGACCGAGCTCACGCCGTCCGGCCGGTCGCAGCTGCGGCACTTGGCTCCGCCGGTTTGCTCGGCCATCTGCTTCGGCCGCATCGGCGAGCGATCATCGGGGTGCTGCTCGTCGTCGCTGATCCAGGTCGCGCGCGACGATGGCCGCACCCCTGGCTGGTCGGCGTCGCGATCGACCGCGCGCTGCCGGCCGCCGCGCGCGGGCGACTACGCGCCGCTCGCCCTCATCACGGCAAGTCTCGTGGTGCGCGGTGCTTTCCGGCTGGCTGCGGGCGGTATTCGTACGTGCAGCCGGCCGGATCGGCCAGGCGATCCTCTTCTGATCTGCGCCGGCGCGCATTCGACCACGTGCAAGCGCGCTATCGGTGTCCTTCCATGAGCGCTTCACGTCTGGGCGGGTGATCTCCCCGGCTGATCCTCCGGATATCGAGCACGCTCACCGAGCTGCTCGACTCCGGCCTGACGGACTGATCACCGCGCGCGCTCAACATCGTGGCGATCGCGGTACTGATGTGCTTGCTCGATCTCCCGCTGGCCGCGATTGCACTGGCGTCGCTGATCCCGTTGACCGTGCTCTACCGCTCGGTTCGCCTCGCGGGCGCTCGCGTCGCGTTCCGACGCACTCGGGAGACCAGTTGCCACGCTGATCGTCAACTTCGTGGAGACCTTCAACGGCATTCGCGCGGTGCAGGCGTTCCGCCGCGAGCGGCGCAACGACAGGTTGTTCGCCGGGCTTAACGGCCGCTACCAAGACGCCAATGCCGCCGCCGTTCCGCCTGCACGCGGTGTTCATTCCGGGTAGCGCCTTGATCGGGAACATCGCCATGGTCAGCGTGTTGATCGTCGGCGGCTACCGAGTCGCTGAATGGCAGCCTCGATCTCGGCGTGTTGACGGCGTTCCTCCCTGTACGTGCGGCAGTTCTACGACACCGATGGAGGACGTGGCCGTCTTCTACAACTCCCTGCAGTCGCGCGACAGCCGCGTTGGAGAAGATCGCCGCGGTGCTGGCCGAGGATCCGGCCGTACCGGAGCCGGCTAGGCCGACCCCGCTCGCCGACCGCTGCCGCGGATCGGTCGACTCGACGGGGTCGCGCTTCGGCTACCGACCGGACCGTCCGAGTTCTGCCGGAGTTCGACCTCGCACATGCCCGCCGGGCAGACCGTGGCGCTGGTCGGTGCGACCGGTGCCGGCAAGTCGACTATCGCCAAGCTCATCTCCCGTTTCTATGACCCGGTCGCCGGGAGCGTGCGCTTGGACGGCGTCGACCTCGCGGCAGATCGCCGAGACCGACCTGCGCGAGGCAATCGTCATGGTCACCCAGGACGGCTTCCTGTTCTGCCGGATCGGTCGCCGACAACATCGCCTTCGGCCGTCCTGGCCTCCGACCGCGCGGACGTCGAAGCGGCTGCCCGCGCCGCTGGGGCGCACGACTTCATCGAGCGGCTGCGCATGACGCCCTACGCGCCACCGACGCGTGCGCAAGCGGGCGGGCGGCTGTCTGCCGGGCAGCGCCAGGCTGGTCGCGTTCGCGCGGGCGTTCCTCGCCGACCCGGCCCGTACCATCTCTGCGACGAGCACAGCCTCACCGCTCTGACGATGCCAACCAAGGCCGAGCCGTTCAGCGCGAGGCCCGCGCAGCCGTGCTGGCATGACCTTGCACCGCGCGATCATCGCCCACCGACGTGTCCGACTCGTGGAGATCGCCGACCGGGTGGTCGCCCGTCTCGACTGATGGGCTGAATCAGTCGAGGACGGATCCCCCAATCGCCCGATCGCCGAGGGCGCAGGGCGAGTTCGCTCCAGCTGCACGCCTCCCGGCGGACTCACTGGTCCTAACTGCCGTCCCCACCGCAGCGCGCCGCGCGCTGACCAGGACGAAGTGTAAGCCTCTGACTACCCTCAGGGCTCACTCTCGTCACGTGGCTGCGCGGAGCCGATGGTCTAATGGACGGCGCCTGGCGTCGGTTGCCCGCAATGCCGTCATCGTACGCGTGTCGGCGTGCTCTCCGGACCCGGACAGTGCCGACTCGGGAGCTGACTCGGCGGAGATAGCCGCGCGTCGGGCGCGCTGCCGGGGCGCTGACGATGCATCAAGGCTGCGCCCGGTCCGATTCACCTGCCGAGATCGTCGTGCAAAGGCAGGCCGAGCTGGGCCGTGGCTGAAAGTCTCGGGCGCTCGCGCGGCGCCACGTCTCGATCCCCGGCTCCTAGGCAGCACGCAAGGCTCGCTATCGCCGCGCGTTGATGGACAGATGACAACCTCCCTGAGGTGATCAGAGTAGTCGATTCGTACCGTGCGTGCCGCGAATCGACGCGCACGCGGCATGATCCGCGCGTCGCCCGTTAAGTGCGCAAGCGTGACGGCGGCCGCAGTTGCGACGTTGAGCGAGTCGACGCCCGGCGCCATCGGGATGCCGGACGCATGCATCGGCGGCCGACCCAGCCGCGGCGGTCAGGCCGGACCCTCAGCGCCGAGCAGGGCCGCCCAGCGGTCCGGCGGCGCGGACTGCAGCCAGTGGCATCCCTCGTTCCGAGGCGTCAACGCCAACTAGCGTGAAGCCGATCTCCCGCAGCGTTTCCGGCGCCACCGCACGCGACTCGGGCAACACCGCGAAGGGCACAGTGCAAGCACGTGACCATCGACAGCCCGGACACCCGCCGGTAGAGCAGATCGGCGCAGCGCGGCATCGAGCAGGACGGCGTCCACCGAACGCGGCGCGCGGCAGAAACAGCGAACCGAGGTTCTCGAAATCGTTCAGTCGACTCCAGGACCGCGACCCGGTGGCTCCAGCAGAACGTCCGCAACGGAGGCATGGCAATCGGTTTGCCGGGATGCAAGGACCCTCACGGGTCAAGCGGAAACCCACCACATCCGACAAGAACCATCGATCGGCGGAGTACGCCGGGCAGGTCCGGAAAGCCGGCCAGCAGGTTCGCGAGCGCGGCGAGGCGAGTCGCCTCACCGAATACACCGCGGCTGATAGCGGGGACGCCAGCAGTCGCTCGACCACGGCAACGCCTTCAGCGATCACGACGCCACGCCGATCCGGCCGCCACGTCCGCATCGGTGAGATCGCGGAAATCCGCTAACCGCGGATCAGCTGGATCGGCGACTTCGACCGGGAGCGACACAGACCGGCGCGGCTACAAGAACAGGCCGCACTCGCCGAGCATGAACTCCGACCCGCAGCCGTTCCAGAATCCCGTTGCTGTCCGGCCGGTATCGCGCTCACAGCGTGGTGGCCACTTCGAGCTCGGCGCCAGGCAATGAGCGCAGGACTTCGTCGTAGGCTCGCTGGACGCCAGCCACGTCGGACGCTACGACGCTCCCTTGAGGCAAACGTTCGAGCTGACGGCGCAATCGCCGCAGATCAGCCGCGATCTGCTGGATCTGGCGGACGCTTTGGCCTGGTCGGACTCAGGCCAATTTGCTCCGCCCAGTTCCGCTTGCCAAAGCACGGAGGTCACGCCGGTGGCCGAAAAACGCCCACCCAGACGACTATCGGAGTCGGTGGCAGCAAAAGCCTCGGCCTGATACCGGCTCGTTATCTTCTCCCACCGATCGGTAGCGTCCGCCAGGCGTAGCAAGCCCTGCCGGACGAGATAGACCGCCATGCCGACCGCCACCGCCATGCACGCACCAGGCCGCCGCCGATCATCCCCATCGGGCCCCCGACGGTACGGCATCACCAGCCTGACGATCGGAGCGCCGAGCGGCGGTGCCGCCCAGGCAAGTACATGAGGTACAAGGCCATGGCCCGGCCGCGCATCGTGGCCTCGACGCCCAGCTGGACTGACGGGTTGGCCGCCGTCGGTGAACGCGCAGCTGGCGTAGGCACGACCAGCACGACGCACGACTCGGCGCGGTGCCGCCGAATCCTGGCATCGACCCGGCGATCATCTCCAGCAGGCCGAAGCTCAGCGCCGCGAGGAGCGGGAACAGTGAGGCTGGGCGGGTCCGACGGCGGGTGGCGAGCACGGCGCCGACACACGCGCCCACGGCGAGCGCTGTGGACAGCAAACCGTAGCCAGTCGCCGTCCGGTGGAACACCTGCCTAGCGAGTAACGCGGTCGTGATCTGGAAGTTCAGGCCGAACGTGCCAGACACGACGAACACCGAAGATCATTGTGAGCAGTAAGTCCTGCCGGTTGCCACACGTAGCTGCAGCCCAGCGCCGCAGCTGCCCACGGACGCGGTCGATCGCCGGGCGACGGGCGCAACTCCGCTGCGGCGCATCAGGCCAGGCCGGCCAGCACTGCGATGCTCGGATATGGCGCTGGGCGACGAACGCCCAGCCGGTCCCGACCGCGGTGATCATCACGCCCGCGACTGCCGGGCCGCGGATGCGGGCCGAGTTGAAGATCGTCGAGCGGTGGACGCCGACGGCGTTCGTCAGATCGTCAGGGCCCACCATCTCAATCGGCGAACGACCCTGGCGCACCGGGTGAATCGGCGTCGGACTAGACACCAGCGAGCAGGCGAGCACCAGCACCTGCCAGTACTGCACGATCCCGGTGACATCAGAGCACGCGCTCAAGATCAGGGCGACGAGCGCGAGGCCAGTCTGGCTCGTGGCGAGCGAGCGCTTCCGCTTGTACGTAGCGGTCCGCGAGCAGCGCCGCCCCACAGTCCGAACAGCAACGAGGGCAGGAACTGCAGCGCGGTGACGATGCCGAGCGCGGTACCAGAGTTGGTGAGCCTGAGAACAAGCCAATCCTGGGCGACCCGCTGCATCCAGGTCCCGGTGAGCGAGACGAGTTGCCTCGCCAGGCGATAGTTCGACCGACCGTCCCGGGCACGCGATCGGAACATTCCGGTCGACGGAGCAGCGACACGATGAGTCGGGGGCGAGGGTCAGGTGGCGGCGAGGTCGGCGACCGCCAGGTCGTCTGCTCGGCCAGCTTGTCGAGCACGGGCGACGACGGCAGCGCAGCAACGCTCGCTCGTCCTCCGTCAGTTCGGCCAGACGCCGGGACAGCCACGCGTCCCGAGGACCGCGACGCTCGGAGTCGAGCGAGGTCGATCGCCGGGCTGGGCGAGCACGATGACGGCCTGCCGACGGTCGGTACGGATGCGCCGTTGCCGCGTCACGAGGCCACGGTCCTCGAGAAGTGCGAGACACCCCTTCGTCATCGATCGGAGGCTGAACCCGCTCGATCCCCGCAAGCTCGCCCGGGCTCATCGGCCCGTGCTTGCGCAGCGTGGCCAGCGCGGAAAGCTGAGTAAGAGTGACCGATCATGTCGACGCGCTGGTTGCGTGATCGAACCTGGTCAGACGCAACAGCGCCGGGCGCAGCTGTGCAGCCAGCTCTGCCGGCGTCATGCTAACTATTGCACGGCGTCCACATAGTTAGCTTTACCTAACTTTCTGCTTCTCGGCCAGTGGCCTCGTCGAGTAGCGTCCGAGGAGCATGGCGAGTCGAGGAACGCCCCGAGCCTCTGCAGCCACCCCCGGCCAACTCGGCCCGAGTCATCGGTATCGGTACCGCGCGATATGGTTCGTCGCTTTCGTCGCGCTGCTGCCGTTGTGGAACTGGCTGGAACGGCATGATCATCAGCGTCTGGCTGTGGACCTGCCCGCCGGAGCTGGCTACTCGGTCTCGCTGGCCTCGTCTGTCCTCACTCGGCACAAGCGCGCCGGGCGGATCGTCTAACTGTGGCTGCTTGGCGAGACGAAGTACGCACACGCCGCGCATCGGAGTGCGCCCCGCGGCCGTACTCTGACGCTGATAACGCGTCCGTCAGCGGGTGAAGCAGCCCGTCGGTGCACACGCCGAAGCGCGGCCGCAGCGATGCCCGCGACCGGAACGCAGAACGCACAGGCATGCCGCAAGTGGGCCGGATGCTGCGAGCCATCGTCGCTGCGTGGGCCGACGTCTCCGGCCCGCCACCGCTCGGCCGCCTGTCCTGACCTGTCGCGGACAGCACCCGTTCGCGCCCGGAGACCGAGCTCAGAGGCAACCTCCGCAGCCTGCTCCGCATCGGCCGGATCGTCGCGTCGAGAAGAACGCGGTGACGCACGCGCGGGTCGTCGGGATCGAGCCGGCAGTGAGATCCCCCGGGTTGAGGTCCCCTGGACGCAGCCGCCTCGCTCCACGGCACCCACGGCGGCGCCAGCAGCGCGTCCGGACCGGGCAGCAACACCACCTCGTCCACTGCGTGATCGATCCTCGAGCGGGGCGCCCGAGATCACGGCCACCTGACCAGAACCAGCCGGCGCAGCCAGGGACGTTCGCCTTGCGAAAACGTGCGTAACCAGACGGTCCCCCTCGGCGTGAACGGCCCGATGCTCGCCGACCGACTCGCCACCAACGTCGACGGCCGCCTGTCGGGCCACGTCGACCGCCGCCGCGCATCACTGCATCGGGCTTGCCGTGGGAAGCGCACAGAATCAGGTCGTCTCGGCGATAGCGCATGGAGCCCATTGTTACCTCAGAGCCTCGGCCGATACCCATCGGTACGGCAGGATGGAACCGTGCCACGCAAGACTTCCGAGGCGACCGCTCGGCCGGGCGGTTCTCCAAGTCTGGGCACACCTACCATCCCACGGCCCGCCAGCCGGCGGCGCCAATCCCGCCGGCCTACCTGCCGCAGTCGCGCTACCCCGACGGCTCCTCGGCCGTCCAGCAGAGCTCGGCTCCGCCGGCGAGTTCGACCGACCGATCCTACCACCGCAGCCAGTCGGCAATCAACGGGCCTCAACCGAAGCGCGGCATCGTCGGAGGCAGCAACCGCGCCAGCCCGAAGCGTCACCCGCAAGGTGATCACCGCGAGCACCGCCGGCAGGCCGGCGAGTCCGGACTCCAGCCACCTGATCTGGAACCAGGTGCTGTCGCTACGGCGCCGACGCGATGGTCACGGTCGCGCTCGCCGGTACGGTGTTCTTCGGAGCGTCACCGCATGCGCAGCGGGCAACGTGCTGCTCTACCTGTTGGTAACGATGGCACCATTCGCGCTGATCGCCCCGGTCATCGGGCCGGCCCTGACCGCTTCCAGCACGGGCGGCGCTGGGCAATGGGCGCGTCGGCGATCGGCCGCGGCGTCCTCGCCTTTGATCATGGCCGGACATCCGACGAACCTGCTCGTGCTCTACCCGTGCGCGCTCGGATCGTTGGTGCTCTCCAAGGCCTACAGCGTCATCTGGGCCGCGGCTGCGCCGAGGCTCGTCCCGCCCGGCATGACGCTTCGTCGAGGCGAACGCCCGGCTGTCGTTCTTCGGGCTGGCGTCCGCGCTTATCGGGGGCGGCCTGGTTGCCGCGGTGATCAAGGTGTCCGGGTCGTACACCGCCGGGCTCATCGTGACTGCAGTCGGATTCGCCATCTGCGCGTTCTTCGCCTTTCGGTTGCCCAAACAGGTCGACTCGACGCGGAATCCCGGCCAGCTTGGGCGCTCGGTCACGCGGCCCAAAGCGCCGTCAGCTCGGGGATCCGGCAGTGGCCCAGCGCGGCCTCCCGCCCCAGGTCATCACGTCATTGCAGGGCGAAGCGACTCTGCGGTTCCTCCTCGGGCTTCCTCACCGTCTTCCCGGTGTTCTACATCGAGACGACCTCGCACGGATACACAGCCGCGCTGGCATTGGCTGGCTGGTCTGGCGCCGCCGGGTTGGGCAACTTCGTGGGAACCGCTACCGGCACCCGCATGACCCTCGCCCGGCCAGAGTTGATCATCCTCATCGGTGCCGCGCATCGGCCGCTGTGATGTGCCTCGCTCACGGCCGTGCTGTTCAGCACCTGGTTCGCCATCCTCGCCATGCCCTCAGCGCGGTTGCCAACGCGCTGGCCAAGATCTCGCTCGACTCGGTCATCCAGCGGGACGTCAACGAGAACTGATGCGTTCGAGCGCATTCGGCCGATCCGAGACGTTCCTGCAGCTCGCATGGGTCCTCGGGGCAGCGATCGGCGTGGTGCTTCCCGCCGATAACGGGGCGGTGGGCTTCTGGGTAGCGTGGCGGCATCGTCGCTGTGGTCACCACGGTCGTGGCCCTGCACGGCCGCGCCGCGTCCCGCGCGGTCGCCGACCATACGCACCTACCGCATGCACCCGGTACCGTGGCGCCCGGTCAGCCGAACCCGTAGAGAGCCTCCGACTGATGCCCGTGCAGCCTGCCCGACGCTTCGGCGTGCACCGCTCGCGACTCTTGCTGCGGCCGCCGCGGCCGCGGGCGTGCTCACCGCCTGCGAGAAACCGCTCCCGCAGGTCACCGTGGTCGGCGCCGGTCGAGTAGTAACCGTGGCACCCTCGTCCTATTGCTTCGACACAAACTCGTGCCGGAAACCGGGCGCCAACCGGCTGGCCGTCGTGACCGTGCCGGCTGACGAGAAGATCCTGGTCGACGTCCCTCGCGCGGTGAAGAGTCGGGGCTGGCAGGTGCGGGCGCTCAGCCTGACCGACGATGGCAAGCAGATCGGCAGTAGTGGACCAATCACCGACTCGCACTCGTACAAAGTGACCAGCGGCGCGGGTGGCGGCGCACCATTCATCGTCGAGGTGGACCAACTACGCAACGGACAAGCCGACGGCAGCAAATGGAGCTTCCTGGTGTCCGTGTCCACGACCGGATCGTGAGAGTTCTGGTCGCCACCGCGGTGGCCGCGGAGCAGGCCGCCTGCGAGCGAAACTCCAGCCGACGTCCACGCGGTCGGCGTCGGTCCGGCCGCCGCAGCTGCCGGCACCGCGGCGTTGCTCGCGCAATACGATTACGACCGTTGTGATCTGCGCGGGCATCGCCGGTGGGCTCAACGGAACCGGGGTCGGTCAAGTCGTGGTCGCCGATCAGATCGTGTTCGCCGGCCTCGGTGCCGAGACGCCCGACGGCTTCCGTCCGTTGTCTGCGCTTGGATTCGACACGAGCGCTACCCGGTGGACGCCGACCTGGCCCGGCAACTCGCACATCGAACCGGAGGAGTACTCGGCACCGTGTTAACAGTGACCACCGTCACCGGTTCGGAGGACACCCTGGCGACACTCCGGCGACGTCATCCCGACGCTCGAGCGGAGGCCATGGAGGAGCTGGCGTTGCCGCTGCGGCCGCGCGGTTCGGGGTGCCGTACGCCGAACTGCGGTCGATCAGCAACGTCGTCGGGCCACGCGACCGGACCAGCTGGCAGATAGACGCCGCGCTGTTGAATCTGAGCCGGGCGGTGGCCGCAATTGAGACCCTCACATGAGGCTCGCCTTCTCCCCGTGTCCCAACGACACCTTCGTCTTTCATGCCTGGACGCACGGCTTGCTCGACGGCGCGCCGACGACCGAGGTCACCTATGCCGACATCGACGTGACGAACACGGCGGCTGAACGGCGGCGAGTTCGACGTGATCAAGGTGTCTTATGCGGCGCTGCCGTGGCTCATGGATCGTTACACGCTCTTGCCGTGCGGCGGCGGCGGTCGGCCGCGGCTGCGGACCACTCGTGGTCACCCGTGGCGACGGACCGATCGGAGCTAGCCGGTCGCCGGGTAGCGGTGCCGAGCGAGCGGTCGACCGCATACCTGCTGTTCCGCCTGTGGACGAGCGCGCAGGAGCCGGCAGCCATCGACGTCGGTGCCGTTCGCCCAGATCATGCCCGCGGTGCGCGCGGGCAGGTACGACGCCGGGCTGGTCATTCACGAGGCGCGCTTCACCTATCCCGACTACAACCTCACGGCGGTCGGTGGATCTCGGCGCCTGGTGGGAGGCGAACACCGGTCTGCCCATCCCACTTGGTGCGATCCTCGCTCGCCGCGAGCTGGATGCAGCCCGGCTGGCCGACGTGGTGCGGACATCGGTGGAATACGCCTGGGCGCACCCTGAGCGACTCAGCCGCGTACGTCGCCGAGCATGCGGCCGAGATGTCGCGGGATGTACAGGCGCGCCACATCGAGCTCTACGTCAACGACTACACCCGAGACCTCGGCATCGACGGGTACGCCGCGGCCGAGACCTTGCTCGCCCGCGGCGCACGCTGCCGGACTCACGCCGAGCGCCCCAGCCCTGCGGTGATCGAAGGCGGCCGCGAGCCGCGGCCCTCAGGCGTCAAGGTTGTCGGCAAACGCCCGAGCAACCCGGCGACCTTGCGGGCCTCACCCTTGTCGGGGTAGCGCCCTCGACGGAGCGAGTCTCGACGTGCTGTCGAGCATCTTGATCAAATCCTCGACGAGTGGCGCCATCTCCTCGGCCGGTTTTCGGGTGGCCCGACCACTGACGGCACCGGGTCGAGCACCCTGACCGACAACGCTTGATTGCCCTTGCGTCCCTGCACGATTCCGAACTCGACCCGCTGCCCCGGCTTGAGCTCGGTGACCCCGCTGGGTAGGGCGTCACGATGGACGAATACGTCCTCTCCATCGTCCTCGGCGAGAAAGCCAAAGCCCTTCTCCGCGTTGAACCACTTCACCTTGCCGGTAGGCACCGGTACTCCCTGCTTGTCGATTGGTCGTGACGTCCGGCTGGACGCGCAGAAGGCACCGCACCTGCGGCGCCTCCCCTGCACAGGTTACTGCGTCGCGTACATGGGTTGGCATAGCGGATTGTGCTCGGCTGGGGAGGAAGGCGCACTCTTCGCAGGCCGATAAATGCAGGCGTGCCTCGGCTTGCCGGATACGCCGAAGACGTCGAGCGCATTCGACTAAGACTCAGGCGCGGCCGGCTCGGTCGGCGACCGCTCACCGAGCCAAATGTAGGCGCGGCACGCGCGGCAGCCGGCAATTCCGGTGCCTCCAGCAACCGATGAGCAAGGCGACGATCTCCGGTGAGGGCACGGAAGGTTTCACCCAGTGTGACTCCGTGGCTCGGACGATGCACCACCTCGATGCGATCACCCGTACCCACGTCTCCCTCGGTGACGATCCGCGAGGTACGCGCCGGGTCGACCGGCTTGCGTGAAGTGGCGGATCATGTGGGGCACTTCCCAGAAGCCGGCGAGCGTTCGACAGGGAATGCGTGGGCTGCTGACCTCCAGGACCGCGCTTCCGATTGCCCATCGTTCGCCGATGACCGCGCCCGTCTGGTCGAGGCCCTCGGTCGTGAGGTTCTCGCCGAATTGCCCAGGTTGGACCAGGCGGTCGAGTTCGCGGGCCCACCAGGCTGCATCCTCCGTCGCGTAGGCGTATACGGCCTGGTCGTGACCGCCGTGATGCTCGACGTCGCAGACAGCATCCCCGTCGACCTGGTCGTTGGCGAGCCGCACCCGGTGAGCCACCGGCCGTTTGTCGATGCCGGTGCGGCCGACCGCCTGCTTCCAACCCGGCGTGCGCACGCGGGCGAGGTTGACCGAGATCAGCGAAGCCACGCGTCCGGACACTGGCAGCGCTTCCTTGCATGGCAGACTGGTATGTCTGCCCAGATTCCTCGAGTCCCGAAGGTGGCGCCGATGGCTCGCCAGGACGACAACCCCGTTCCGCCCGTATCGAGCCGGGCAACCCCCGCAGACCGACTTCCTCGTTTCGGAGTTCGCGGCGGACAGCGCCGGCCCCCATTCACCGTTCGGCGAAGACGTGCAGTTTCTCTCAGACTCGACCAGCCACGTTACGTGCACCCTGGCCGGGCCGACCGTCCACACCTGGCGGGCGGGCCGCTAACGCCGGATGGCCGAACCAGGGCGCCGAGCAGGCGCAGCGCGGCCGCGCATGCCTCGCTCGCCTGAGTGGCTGCGGCGTCGAAGCGACGAGCAACTTCGATCGATCTGCTCGCCGGCGGCCCGACGTCGCCTTGCCCGCGCCGGCCGACATCGCAACGCTCGCGAGCCGCGTTGGGGTGCGCAGTTCCGTGCAGCGAGCGGTAGACGCGCTGGACGCCGTTCACGTTGCGCATTCTCGAGGCGCCGGCGTGCTGCTGCCCGAACGCGCCGTGCCAGTGCCGACGCGCTCGTCCGGTTGTTGCCTACCGCGGCCGCGCGAGCAGGTTGTCGCAGCGCGCTGGACGAGCTACCGGACGCTCGCACTCGTCTGGGGCGGCGACGACGGCTGCACCTGGTGGCAAGCGTGCCGGACGCGGTGGGTCCGTACTCCGGCTGGACTCGGTCGCCCGGCTGCCCGGCTGCTCGGAGGCGGTGTCGGACCTCGCGCTCGCCCCCGTGCTACGCACGCTCGGACTGCCACCCGCGACCCAACCCTCGCTCCGCCGAGGAGGTGGCCCGGGTGCTGAGCTCTCCCCCAACCGGGTCGCCGCGATGCTCGACGAGCTCGAGCCGGCCGAGAGCGGGACGTCGTGCAGCGGCTCGCCGCCGGGCCGCCGATCGGCACCGTCGGCGATGCGCTACTCCCAGTGGACCGAGCTAGCGACGCGACGCCGCCGCGCCGGCTGATCGCGCGCGGTCTGCTGATCCCCATTGACATGCAGACCGTCGAGTTGCCGCGGCGAGGTCGGGCTGCGTGGTGCGGGGCGCCGAACCGGTCAGGTGCGGTGTCGCCGGATCCGCCGCCAATTCCGACCATCGACCGCGCACCCGAAGAGCTGGATCGACTCGGGGCCACCGCGGTGCTCGACACGGTGCGTCTCCACCGAGGCGCTCGGTGCCAGAGTGGACCCATCGGCCCGCGCCAGCGCTGCGGGGGCGGGGTCGGGGTCCGCGAGTTGCGCCGTGCGGCCCGACCCTCGATGTGGGCGAGAACGTTGCCGCCGTCCTGCTCGAAACCGCGCTGCGGCCGGCCTCGTCGCGGCTCGCGGCGGCATGGAGCCGGCGTTCCTTCCCACAACGGACTTCGACAGCTGGCGAAACCGTGATCCCGCCGACCGATGGCTCGTGCTCGCCGCGGCCTCGGCTCACGATGACTCGGCAACCCAGCCTCGTCGGACTCCGCGACGAACGCGATCGATTGATCACCGCTCTGGGTCCGGACGCCGAGCGCGGGACGATTCCCGCCGTGCGCCGCACCGCCCTAAGTGGCGCTTGGTGACATCCCGCCCGGCAGTACTCCGATCAACCGCGGAGTCGTCCTCGACCGCCTGCGTTGGCTGGCTCCGCGCCGGGCGCCCGGACAACGTCCGATGGTCGAGGCTGTGTTAGCCAGGAGGCTGACCAGCTCTGGGGTGACGGCAGCAGGAGGACTGACCAGCTACGGTCGCGCCCTGCTGACCGGGGCACGCCCGGCGGCTGCCACCTCGGCCCGGCAGGCGCTACCGCCTCCGGTCGACGACTTCCTCATTCAGCCGGACCTGACCGTCGTTGTGCCGGGACCGCCCACGACCGAGGCTAGCCCGCGAGCTGGGCTTGGCGGCGGATCTGGAGTCGACCGGCGGTGCAAGCGTGTACCGCGTCACCGAGGTGTCGGTGCGCCGGGCGCTGGACTCCGGGCGCAGCGGCGCGGACCCGGCGGACGCTGTTCACGCAACGTTCGCGTACGCCGGTCCCGCAGGCCCTGAGCTACCTGATCGACGATGTCGCCAAGCGGCACGGCTTGCCTGCGATCGGGCGCCGCGACGGCATACTCCTGCGCTGCGACGACGAGTCGTTGCTGACCCGGGTCATCGCCGACCGCGCCGTGAGCAGCCTGGATTTCCGCCGCATTGCGCCGACCGTCGCCGTCTCGCCCGCCCGGTCAACCGGGTGCTGGAGGTTCTTCGGGCCGCGAACTATGCGCCCGCCGGCGAGGCGCCGGACGGGCAGGCGTTGAGCTCTCGACGCGCATCCGCCACGAGCGACCGCGCGATCGTCAGCTCGCATCAGCCGGCTACGGCCTGCGAGTAACACCACGAACCACCTGACGGAAGTGGTGAACCGGCTGCGCGCAGGCGACCAGATCTCCGAGCTCAGCCGCAGGGTCCAGCCAACCGCGTCGACCGGTGCCGGGCGTGACGACCGCGTCCACGCTCGCGCTGCTCCGCGACGCGATCCGTAGGAGCCAAACCGTGTGGCTGGGCTATGTGGACGCGCACGGGAGCGCGTCACGACATACGATCGCGCCTATCTCACTCGGTGGCGGCATGGTGCGCGGCATCGACGCCTCCTCCGGGCGCCTGGAGTCGTTCGCGTTGCACCACATCACCGGGGTTGGCGTTCTCGAACCGAACGGCGTCCTGCCGCCGGCGAGCGGAGCCTGCGCCAGAGGATCACCTCAGACCGACGGCAATCAGCGCCCGCGGCTCGGCTTCCACCGCGGTGGCGGCCAGTGCGCGCGGGCGCGGCCAGCGCTACCGCACCTGACCAAAGGACGCGACCGGGGAGCCACTGCTCGCCGGCAAATCCGCAGACGCGGCGCTGGCTGGGCCCGGACCGTGCTCGACGCCGCGGGGCACGGCGGCGGCTGGTCGACCGTCAAACGATCACCAGCGGCAGGGATGATGGGCCCCGCTGGTCGAGTCCGGCTCCTCGAACCCTGGCGAAGCACGATGAGGATAAGAACGCTGTCTACGAGGTAGTCGATGAATGTCATGCCTCAAGACTCGCCGGATTCCGCCCACAGCGAATCAACCCCCGAGGTGGAGCCCAGGTGGAACATCACCTACCACCCCAAGTTGAGCACAATGAGCTGTGACCCACGACCCGGGAAGGTTTATGACCCTGCCGCCCGTCGCCGCTCACCGCTTCCCTCCCGACCTGTGGTCCACGAAATCGCTGACGCGATTTCGTGGAACTCTCCCCTCGGGCCCTGGGGGCCCGCAGTGCTCTGCGGAGAACAGCTCCTCATGACTGATGGCCCACTGATCGTCCAATCCGACAAGACGCTGCTCCTCGAGGTCGACCATCCGCTCGCCGCGGACGCGCGCGGAGCGATTGCCCCGTTCGCAGAGCTCGAACGCTCTCCTGAGCACATCCATACCTACCGCGTGACGCCCGCTCGGGCTGTGGAACGCGCGGGCCGCAGGCCACGACGCCGAGCAGGTCGTCGACGCGCTCGTTCGATACAGCCGTTACGCGGTGCCGCACGCACTGTTGGTGGACGTCGCCGACACCATGGATCGGTACGGGCGGCTCCAGCTGGTCAAGCACCCGACCCACGGCCTGGTGCTGCTGTCGCTGGACCGGGCCGTGCTCGAGGAGGTGCTCCGGAACAAGAAGATCGCGCCCATGCTCGGGCAGCGCATCGACGACGACACGGTGCTTGTTCACCCGTCGGAACGCGGACGGCTCAAGCAGGCCCTGCTGCAGGGTCGGTTGGCCGGCTGAGGATCTCGCGGGATACGTCAACGGCGAGGCGCACGACATCGAGTTGCGCCAGGATGGCTGGCAGCTGCGTGACTACCAGCGAGAAGCGGTAGCGTCCTTCTGGGCCGGAGGCTCCGGTGTCGTCGTGCTTCCCTGCGGAGCGGGCAAGACGCTCGTTGGAGCGGCGGCGATGGCCGAGGCCGGCGCCACGACGTTGATCCTGGTCACGAACACGGTGGCGGGGCGGCAATGGAAGCGGGAACTCATTGCTCGAACGTCGCTCACCGACGCCGAGATCGGTGAGTACTCCGGAGAACGCAAGGAGATTCGACCGGTCACGGTCGCCACATACCAGATCATGACAACGCGCCGTAACGGCGATTACCGGCACCTCGAGCTGTTCGATTCCCGCGACTGGGGCCTGATCATCTATGACGAGGTGCATCTCCTGCCGGCGCCGATCTTCCGGCTGACTGCCGATCTGCAATCCCGTCGACGGCTGGGCTTGACCGCGACCCTCATCCGCGAGGACGGCCGCGAGGGTGATGTCTTCAGCCTTATCGGCCCGAAGCGGTACGACGCGCCGTGGAAGGACATCGAGAACGCAGGGCTGGATCGCCCCAGCCGACTGCACCGAGGTTCGGGTCACGCTCACCGACGCCGAACGGATGGGCTACGCGACCGCCGAGCCGGAGGATCGTTATCGCATCGCCGCGACGGCACGAACCAAGCTGCCGGTGATCCGTCGCATCGTGGACCAGTCATCCGGACGACCAGGTTCTCGTCATAGGCGCATACCTCGATCAGCTCGACGAAGTGGCCGCCGAGTTGGATGGCGCGCCGATCATCCAGGGCTCGACCACGAATCGCGAGCGAGAACGGCTCTACGACGAGTTCCGGCGCGGCGAGCAGCGCGTTCTCGTCGTCAGTCAAGGTCGCAAACTTCTCCATCGACCTCCCGGAGGCCGCGGTCGCCGTTCAGATCTCCGGCACCTTCGGCTCCCGCCAGGAGGAGGCTCAGCGCCTCGGCCGGGTGCTGCGCCCCAAGCACGACGGTCGACAGGCGCACTTCTACACGGTTGTGGCTCGCGACACGCTGGACGCCGACTACGCATCCCACCGGCAGCGGTTCCTTGCCGAACAAGGCTACGGCTACACGATCGTCGACGCTGACGACCTGCTGCGCCCGTTGTGATCTAGCGCGGCGCCTCGTCGATAGGGCAACCGGCAGGCACGCCCGACCTCGTCCGATCGGAAGATGACACCGTGGAAATCGCACTGGAGATCGTCGGTCCTCGTCATCGTCGTCGGTGTCGTGGCCGGAATGGCCGAACGCGTCTCAACTGGTCGCCGCCGCTCGTCCTCGTGATCGTCGGCGTCATCGTTTCGTTCATCCCCGGAGTGCCAAGGGTTGAGATCGATCCCGACGTGGTCCTGTTCGGCCTCTTGCCACCGCTCCTCTACTCGGCCGCGATCCGACGTCTCTCGTGGATTTCAAGGCGAACCGGAACGCCATCATCCCTGTTGTCGGTCGGCGCGGTCACGTTCACGACGGTCTTCGTCGGCCTTGTCGCCTGGTGGGTTGCCCCTATCACGCTGGCGGCGGCGCTGGCTCTTGGTGCCGTCGTCGCACCCCCTGATGCCGTCGCAGCCAGCGCCATTGCCCGACGAGCCGGGATGCCCCGCCGGATCGTCTCGATCCTGGAGGGCGAGAGCCTGGTCAACGACGCCACCGCGCTCGTCGCGCTCAATGTCGCGATCGCGTCCCTGACCCGAACGGTGACCGTCTTCGAGGTGGGCTGGCGATTCCTGCTTCGCCGCAGGAGGCGGGGTAGCGGTCGGATTACTGGCCGGCGTGGTGCTGGCGAAGATTCGCAAGCATATTCGGGATCCGATCCTGGATACGACGCTGTCCTTCGTGGCGCCCTGGGTCGCGTTCGTTCCGGCCGAGGCCATCCACGCCTCCGGGGTACTGGCCGTCGTGGTCACCGGCCTGTTGCTCGGGCACAAGTCACCGATACTGCAGACCGCCGCTTCCCGAATCGCCGAAAACACCAACTGGCGCACGGATAGCGTTCCTCCTGGAGAACGCGGTGTTTCTGCTGATCGGCCTCGAGCTGCGCACAGTCATCGAGGGCATCTCGAATACGAACCTCTCCGGGCTCGAGATCGTCGTCACCTGCGTCGCAGTCCTGGTCGCGACTATCGCGGCGCGGGCCGTGTGGATCTACGGCATCGTCGTGGTGTTCAAGTACGGCCCGCGCCGGCTGCGGAGGTCCGCGTGGGGATGGGACGCCAGCGCAGTCGTGTCCTGGGCGGGCATGCGTGGCGTCGTGACGCTGGCCGCCGCGCTTCTGCTGCCGGCCAGCACCCCGCAAGTGCAGCTCCTGCAGCTCGCCGCTTTCACGGTGGTGGCTGGCACCTTGCTGCTGCAAGGATCGACCTTGCCCTGGCTCATCCGGCGGCTCGGGCTCACCGGGCCGGACCCCGCCGAGGACGCGCTGCAGGCCGCTTCGCTGGTCAACGCGGCGGCGCAGGCGGGTCTGCAACGGCTCGAACGGGTCAAGACGCCGGAGGATCCTCCGGAGGTCATCGCTGATCTGAACGAACGGTCCACCCGGCGCTCGAACGCCTTGTGGGAGCGGCTTGGCCGGCCCCAGCAGGAGCTCGAGACTCCACAGGCGACCTATCGGCGGTTGCGGTTGGAGATGCTCGACGCCGAGCGGACGTCGATTCTGGAAGCTCGGGACCGCGGCGGCTACGACGACGAGGTACTGCGGTCCGCGTTGAGCGCCGTCGATATCGAGGAATCCATCCTCGACCGAATCGACGACGCGGAGTCGCGCCTGGACGACGAGCTGCGCGCACCTCCTAAACCGTCTGGCGACTGCGCTCATCTCAAGGCGGCACCGCGGGTCGCTGTCGCGCGAACGCCGGGCGCATGCGAGGAGTGCCTCCGGGACGGCACCCGCTGGGTACATCTCCGGCTCTGCCTGGCCTGCGGTCACGTCGGATGCTGCGACTCGTCGGTCGGTCGGCACGCCACTGGTCACTTCAAACAGGCCACTCCACCCGGTGATGCGCAGCATCGAGCCCGGCGAAGCCTGGCGGTGGTGTTACGTCGATCAGCAACTGGGCTGAGAGTCTGGGAAGCGCGCCAGCGCGGGAACCCTCAGGGCGGCGCATTACGGCTGGGCTGGTGGATCCGCGTCCCGCTCCTCGCCAGCGGCCGCGGCACGTTCGCGCTTGGCTGCCGTCTTTTTGCGCCTTCTCCTCGGCCTTGCGTTCCTGCTTGTCAGCCGCCTTGTCCTCCTTGTCGGCGGCCTTCTGCTGCTTGCCGCGTCGCCACGTCATCGATTGACTCGATCACCTTGTCGAACGCATCTAGCACGACATCCGTCGTCGCTGACGTTACGGCCCTGGTCTTCTGGCCGCAGTCTCGCGAAGCGACGACTTGCGGGCTCGTCCCTGTTCGGCACGTCGTCCGGGTTTGCCATGACACCTTCCTTCGCTGCAGTCGGTTCGGGGGTGCCGTCCTGCCACCGAGCCTAGAGCGGTTCTGGCCGTGCCGTCCGGCGTCATGACCTCAGCTGCGGGTCGAAGCGAGAAGAAGGGGCGGCCCATCGGACCCGCCCCTTCGAACTTCTGGACTCTGACCCAGGTCAGGAAGTCCATGTCACCGCCCGGCATGCCGCCGCCCCGGCTGGGCTCGCGGCCTTCTCGGCTTGTCGGCCACCACGGCCTCGGTGGTGAGGAACAGCGCGGCGATGCGACGCGGCGTTCTGCAGCGCGGACCGGGTTACCTTCGCCGGCTCGACGATGCCCGCCTCGAACATGTCGACGTACTCGCCGGTCTGCGGCGTTGAGGCCGTGTCCGGCCGGCAGATTCGCGACCTTCTCGGCGACGACGCCGCCCTCGTGGCCGGCGTTGATCGCGATCTGCTTCAGCGGCGCGGTGAGCGCGACCTTGACGATGTTGGCGCCGGTCGCCTCGTCGCCGGTCAGGTCGAGCTTCTCGAAGGCGGTCGCCGCCGCGTTGGCCAGAGCGACGCCGCCACCGGGAAGCAGACCCTCCTCGACGGCCGCCTTCGCGTTGCGCACGGCGTCCTCGATGCGGTGCTTGCGCTCCTTGAGCTCGACCTCGGTGGCTGCGCCGACCTTGATGACCGCGACGCCGCCGGCGAGCTTGGCCAGCCGCTCCTGCAGCTTCTCCCGGTCGTAGTCGGAGTCGCTCTTCTCGATCTCGGCGCGGATCTGGTTGACCCGGCCCTGGATCTGGCTCGGCGTCACCAGCGCCCTCGACGATCGTCGTCTCGTCCTTGGTCGTCGTGACCTTGCGAGCCCGGCCGAGCAGGTCGAGCGTCGCGTTCTCGAGCTTCAGGCCCACGGTCTCGGCTGATAACCTCGCCGCCGGTCAGGATGGCGATGTCGGCGAGCATGGCCTTGCGACGGTCGCCGAAACCGGGCGCCTTGATGGCCACCGACTTGAACGTGCCGCGGATCTTGTTGACGACCAGGGTGGCGAGCGCCTCGCCCTCGACGTCCTCGGCGATGATCGCGAGCGGCTTGCCGGTCTGCATCACCTTCTCCAGCAGCGGCAACAGATCCTTGACCGTTACTGATCTTCGCCTTCGATGATCAGCAGGTACGGGTCGTCGAGCACCGTCTCCAGACGCTCTGGCGTCGGTCACGAAGTACGGCTGACAGGTGCCCTTGTCGAAGCGCATGCCCTCGGTGAGCTCCAGCTCCAGACCGAAGGTGTTGCTCTCCTCGACGGTGATGACGCCTTCCTTGCCGACCTTGTCCATCGCCTCGGCGATGAGCTCGCCGACGCTGTTGTCGGCCGGCGGAGATCGACGCGGTCGCGGCGATCTGCTCCTTGGTCTCGACGTCCTTCGCCTGGTTGCCGCAGCACCTCGGAGACCGACTCGACCGCCTTCTCGATGCCGCGCTTGAGGGCCATCGGGTTAGCGCCGGCAGCCACGTTGCGCAGACCTTCCCTGACCAGTGCCTGGGCCAGGACCGTGGCCGTGGTCGTACCGTCACCCGCGACGTCGTCGGTCTTCTTCGCTACTTCCTTGACCAGCTCGGCGCCGATCTTCTCGTACGGGTCCTCGAGCTCGATCTCCTTGGCGATGCTGACTCCGTCGTTGGTGATCGTGGGTGCGCCCCACTTCTTCTCCAACACGACGTTGCGGCCCTTGGGCCCGAGCGTCACCCTCACGGCGTCGGCGAGAATGTTCATGCCGCGCTCGAGGCCCCGGCGGGCCTCCTCATCGAACGCGATCAATTTGGCCATACGGTTGTCGTCCCTTCGATGAACAACTTTTGGGGGTAGGCCGGCGCGCAGTGCTCTGCGACGGACGGTGTCCACGGGGACACCTCACCACGACCGGCTAGCACTCAGCATAGCCGAGTGCCAGTTCAGGCTTAGCACTCACCCCAGGAGAGTGCAAGAAGCGGGACACTGCTGGCGTGGACACCCTGCTGGTCGGCCGGCACCGCGAGCTGGCCGAGATCGAGCGGCTGCTCGCGGCGGCCCTCGCCGGCCGCGGGGCCACCGTCCTAGGCTTACTGGAGAGAGGCCGGTATCGGCAAGTCGACGGTGCTGGCCGAGGCGCTGTCCCGGGCGCGGGACCGTGGCGTACCAACGGCGGTGGGACGCGCCACGTCGGACGACGACGCGCCGGCACTGTGGCCCTGGTCGCACCTTGTGGCCGAACTGCGCTCGGCCAACGTGGCCGCGGACCTGGTGGACCCGACCGAAGTCTCGCCTGCCCCCGGCGAGTCCGCGGCCGCGCTGGCAGCCTCCGGCGGCGCGACGCCGTCGCGCGAGCGCGCTGATCGCCGGCGCGCGCGCCGACGGTCTCGTCCTGGGCTTGAGGACCCGCACTGGGCCGACGAGGAGACCCTCCGGCTGTTCAACGCATCTCGCGGCGACCGTGCCGGAGGGCCGCCTGCTGCTGCTCGGGACGAGCCGGATGCGATGTCGGGCGACACCGACCAGGCCAACCTGTTGCCTTTGTCCGGTCTCGCTGTGCCGGACATCGCGCGGTGGCTGCGCGCGGATTCGGAGGTGGATCCGGCGCGGGCAGCCGAGCTGCGTCGCTATCACCGGCGGGAACGCGCTGTTCCTGCGCGAGGTGATCCGGCTGCTGGACCACGAGGAGCAGCTCGAACGACCCGTCGCCGATCTTGGGGTGCCGGACCGGATCCAGCGGCTGGTCAGGCATCGGCTCCGGTGATCTGAGCCCGGCCTGCCGCACCGTCGTCGGTGCCGCAGCGGTGCTCGGCGACGATCTCGATGGTGCCAGTGCTGGGCTCGATCGTCGCGGCCGACGTCTGCCGAGGTGGGCCCCGCGTTGGAAGAGGCGCTGTTTGCCGAGCTACTCGCCGAGGACCCGGCGGAGCCCACGACGCTGCGGTTCTCCCACGTGCTCGTCCGGCTCGCCTGTTACGAGGATCTCGACCGGGCGACGCGCATCCGCTGGCACGAACGCGGCCGCGGACGTGCTGGCCGGCGTCGGCGACGACTCGCCGCGCCGCGGAGATAGCCCGGCATCGGCTGCGCGCCGCCACCGACTCCGAGTCGACGAGACGCGCCGTGGCGGCCTGCGGGCGAGCCGCGCGGGCCGCCATTGCATCGCTCGGCTTCGACGATGCGATCCGGTGGGCGCAAACGGGCCTGGACCTGATCGGCGGGCGGGACTCGACGACCGGGACGCTCTGGAACTCGACCTGGCAGAGGGCCTGGTACCGAGCCGGGCGTCCTGAGGACGCCGCTGCGTCCCTGCCGAGCCGTCATGGATCGCGCAGCGGCCACCGGATGGCCGACCTGGCTCGCCCGCGCCCGCCTTGGTGATCCGCGGCATCGGCGGGCCGGTGGCGGCCGAGGTCCTGACGTTGTGTGACCGGGCCGAAGTTCTGCTTCGTGACGACGAGACCGGAGATCACGCCCAGGTGCTGGCCCAGCGCGCGATCGTGCTCATCGAGTTCGGCCGCATTGCCGAATCGGCCGAACTCGCATCCCGTGCTCTGCAGCTTGCCGAAGCCTCCGAGGATCCGGACGCGCTGTTGCTGGCGCTGCACGCTCGTCACGACGCGCTCGCCGGGCCGGATGACATCGTTGAGCGCCTCGCCGTGGCCGAACGGGCCGGACAGCTTGGCCTCGCGGGCGAGCCAACCGCGCTGACGTGGCGTTCTGGGCCCATCTGTGGCGCATCGAGGACAACCTGCAGCTTGGGCGGATGGACGAGGTCGCCCGGAACGAGCGATCTCTCGTCCATCTCGTCGACACGCTGGGCTGGCTGATCGGACGCTGGCACCTCGTTCGTGCTGCACGCCGCACTGGCGTTGATGGGCGGCGACTTCCCGGCTGCGATCGCGGCGCACCGAAAGAAGGTGTCGAGTTGGCCTTCCGCGGCCAGGGATCCGACCGCGCGGCTGCTTTCGATGGGCTCCCGTCTCAACATCGCCAGGTACACCGAGTATCGCGTCCCGCCTGATGGGCATGTCGAGGAGATGGGCCGCGATCGCTGGTCCAGAGACGCCGCCTATCGGACTCGCCCTCTTCGCCGCTCACTTAGCCTGGCACGGCGACCTTCGCCGCCGCGCATGCGCTGCTGGAGCAGCTGGCACCGCAACTCGCGACGCTGCCTCGAGACGCCCGATGGCTTCCGACCGTGGCGGAGACCGGTCAAGCGTCCGCGCTGTCTCGGCAATCGGGAGGCGGCGCAGTGGGTGCTACGCCGCGCTCCAGCCCCTATGCCACCCGTTACCTCATCTCCGGCGTCTGGCGTGTGGGGATCAGCGTCCTACTTCCCGGGCGTGCTCGCCGAAGCGATCGGCGATATCGACAGCGCCGTGCGTCACCTCGACGAAGCAGCCCGGCTGGAGGGCGGCCATCGGCGCCGTCACGTCCAGCAAGCACGAACAGAGTTGGCCTGTGCGCAACTGCTTGATTCGACGCGCGGCCGCGGGCGATCGTGCTCGAGCCAGCGGCTGGCGACGAACGCCCGACGTGCCGCCGAGCAGCACCGGATGACCTACGTCGCAGCGGACGCTCGCAGGGTCCTCGAGGTGCTGAGAGGGAAAGCGCAAGAACCCGTCGCAGCGCTGACCGCGCGCGAGCGGGAAATCGTCGCGCTCGTGGCGGAAGGACGATCGAACCGGGACATCGCCCGTCATCTCGTGCTGTCCGAGCTGAACCGTCGAGACGCATGTCCGGAATGCGCTGATGAAGTTGGAGCTCGCCAACCGAACCCAACTTGCGGCGTGGGCCACGCAGGTCGGGCTGACCGACCGGACTCCCGAGGTTACGTAGTCGCCTCAGTGCCAGTACTGATGGCGGTGGGTGCCATCTCACGGACAGTGATCCCACATGACAAACGGCCGACGGCCACTGATCTTGGGAGCACACCATGACCACCACTCAAACGATGCCGGTGATTGCCTCCGGCGGCTACGTCCTCGACCCGACGGCCAGCGAGGTAGCGATCACGGCCCGCGGCGCCTTCGGCGCTCGCGTGCACGCAACGCATCGATCTGGTCGACGTCCAGGTCGACGTCGCAGCCGACCCGAGCGCCTTCGCGGGCCCAGGCAACGTTCGACATGTCCTCGTTCCAATCGGGGAATGGTCGACGCGACAAGGACATTCGAAATCGGTTCTTCCGCGTCGACGAGAACCCGACGATGAGGTTTACCAGCACCGAGTTACAGGTGGGCGCCGACGGCAGGTGGGAGCCTGGCCGGTCAACTCGAGTACCGCGCTGCTTGTGACGTAACCCTGGCGCTGTCCGTGCTTGAGGCGAACGACCATGGAATCCTCGCTCGCGGCACGGCAACCGTCGACCGCTATGCGTGCGGAGTCACCAAGGGTCGCGGCCTCGTTGGGCGATGGGTTGACGTCGTCATCTCGGTCCGGCTTTGCCGCGTCTGATCGTCACTCGGCGGTGACGCCGTTGCTGACGTGCCGGACCGCGGGTGCAGAGTGGGCGTATTGCGGGCGGCTGGGCGAGCAGGTCTTCGAGTTCGAGCTGCAGAGCACGGAAGAAGTCGTGCCGGAAGTGGGCCTGCACCGCTTCGCCGTCCGCGAATTCTTCCCACATCCAGACGAGGTTCTCGTCGTTGGGATCGGCAGCCACCGTGAACAACGCGTGGTGCCGGGCTCGCCGTTGTCAAGGGTGCGCGCATAGTTGCCCAGGACCTCGAACAAGCTCGTCCTGACTCACCCGGCTTCGCCGTCAGCTGAACTAGGGCGCCGAACTTTGCTCTCTCGCTCACGATGATGGCAAACGATTCGGCGGGGCAGGGACATTCTCAGTAGACATGAAACGGCCCGGCCATTCACCGGCCGGGCCGTTCCTGTGCTGAGGTGGTTCAGCCGACGACTGCGAACGCCGTCCGCCTGCGGGCCCTTCGGGGCCCTGGGCGACCTCGAACTCGACGCGCTGACCCTCGTCCAGGAGCGGTAGCCGTCAGCCTGGATGGCGGAGTAGTGCACGAAGACGTCCTGCCCACCATCCACGGCGATGAAGCCGTAGCCCTTCTCGTTGTTGAACCACTTCACGGTGCCCCAGTGCCACGTGCACTCCTTGCTAGGGCCTTCCGACGCCACACATCGTGGCACCGGGGTCTTCGTTCCTCGGTCCCGCTTCACCGCAGTGCACGTGCTCGCCGGCTAGCCGGGTACCACGTGGTCCTCGTTGTTCGAAACGCTCGTCACTCGACCGAGGCGAAAGGTACACGGCTGACGCCGAAAGAGCCAGACTGGAACCGCAGCGGTGATGCCGGGTACCGCCTGCCGCCTCATCGGCGGTCACGGGAGCGCCGCTTGCTGTCCGGACGTAGCCGCCTGGTCCGCTACTGAGCGCTACCGGCGCGGGTAGCGGCGAACCTCCGTTATAGACAGCATGCGACGCTCCGCGACGATCAGGCAAGCCGAACCGCACGAGCCGCAGTCGCCCTGGGCCACGATGAACTCAGCACTGCACCGCCCTCGACCGCTTCGGATAACGGCACCGGACGGGTGCGGCTCGCTCGACGTTCGATCATCGGCGCCGTCCGCTCGATCGTTCGATGATCCGCGCGGTATTCACCTTTGCGGAAAGAGATTGTCCGTCGAAGGCGCTGAAGTTCAGCCTGACTGGCGTCCACTGCCTTTGGACTCACCGGCTCCGGACGCCGGAACAGGTCACCGAGGCGCAGCGCACGGGCGTCAGGTGCGATTGAGTCGTGCCCTGGGCGCAAGCGAGGTGCGATTGCAGCGCTTGATCGGCAGCTGTCGGCACGATCTCTCACGACGGCAACGCCTCGCTAAGCGAGTATCTCCCGAGCTCCGACGCCGGGGCTCGGATATCCGGTGGCGCTGGGCGGCTGCAGAGCGGCGTCGATCAGAGCAGTCCCGCGGTACGGATCGCCTTGACGGTCGGCGGGACAACCGCGGTCAGCTGCGCACGGTCAGACACCGCGTCCAGGGTTTTCAGCCCGTCACCCGTGTTGTAGACGACCGTCTCTGGCCGGTGTCCAGCGCGCCAGATTCGCTGAGCTTTCGCAGCACCGCGATGGTGACGCCCCCTGCGGTTTCGGCGAACACGCCGGTCGTCCGCGCCAGAAGCCGAATTCCCGCTCGGATCTCGTCGTCAGTAACCTGCGCCATCGCGCCGCCGGTGCTGCGAACGGCGTCCAGCGCGTAGGCGCCGTCGGCAGGGTTACCGATGTTGAGCGATTTCGCGATGCCCGTCGGCTTCACCGGCCGCACCACATCCCAGCCGTTCTCGAACGCCGTGGCGATCGGCGAGCAGCCCGCCGATTGCGCGCCGTAAACGCGCCACGGCGACTGCGCCACGAGGCCGGCTGCGGACAACTCGCGGAACGCCTTGTGCACCTTGGTCAGCAGCGATCCTGAGGCCATAGGTGCGACGACTTGCGCAGGGAGACGCCATCCGAGCTGCTCGGCGACCTCGAAGCCGAGAGTCTTCGACCCTTCAGCGTAGTAAGGCCGCACGTTGACGTTCACGAACGCCGTCGTCTCGAACTCGTCCAACTCCGACAGCTCACTACACAGTCGGTTGACGTCGTCGTAGGAGCCGTCGACACCCACCAAGGTGGTGCCGTAGACGGCGGTCTGGACGACCTTCGCCGGTTCGAGGTCGGACGGGATGAAGATGATCGACCGCATTCCGATACGGGCCGCGTGAGCCGATACCGAGTTCGCGAGATTCCCCGTCGACGCGCACGCGATGCGGTCAAAGCCCAGCTCCCGCGCCGCCGTTATCGCAACGCTGACCACCCGGTCCTTGAAGGAGTGCGTCGGATTGGCCGAGTCGTCCTTGACCCACACTGGGGCGGTGAAGCCGAGTTCGTCGGCGAGCCGGTCAGCGCGGATAAGCGGAGTCATGCCGGTGCCCGAATCGACCCGGGTGAGCGGATCCTGCCCTACCGGTAGCAGGCCCGCGTAACGCCAGATCGAGTGCGGGCCGGCCGTGATGTCCGCGCGGGACACCCCAGCCGAGCGCCGCTGGGTCGTAGCCGATCTCCAACGGCCCAAAGCATTCGAGGCAGGCGTGCTGGGCGCCGAGCGGGTAGCGAGCGCTGCAGTTGCGACAGACCAGGGCGGAGGCCGGCGAGGCAGGGACCGCCGGGCGGTCCAGGACAGCAGTCATGGGCGAGGCCTTTCTCTCATCTCTCCCCGAACCAGGTAGTGGTCGGGGACGGACTTGGCACCTGCCGCGGCGGCCTCGCAAGCGATCACAACCTCGTGATGCGAGTCAACGCGGTGGTTGCCGGGGCTTCATCGGGCCGGTCCCTCTGCCCCTCTGGATGAGCGGTCTTCAGTTGTCCGTCCATGGTCTCATACGCCGGCCCACCGGGCCGGTCGCGCCGGATCAGCCGGCGAAATCTGACGTGAGCACGACGATGAGTGGTCCGGGTGGCAACTCGGCGAACCGTGGCGCAACGCGCTTGATGGCTGGGAACTGCTGTTGCAGCCGGTGAGCGGCGGCCAGCGCGCCAGGGTTGGCCGGGTCGTAGTACACGCACGTCGACAGGATCTGATTGTCGAGCGTGCTGACGTAGGAAACGGTCCAGCCGCTTTTCTCGAACTCTTGTTGGGCGACGTCCTGCGAGCCGGCGCGCGCGGTGTTGTTCAATACGATGAGCGGGAGCGAGCTCGCCAGTGCGGGCGCCGGCGGCGTTACGCGCGCCGGTGTCGTCTTCGGTCGCGCACTGGACGCGTCGTGCAGACGGCGTTGTCGACGCCGGGGACGCTCGTCGCCACCGGTGCTGTCTCCCGACTCGCCTGTCGGCCCTCGGGACGGTGCAGCGCGATCAGCGCTACCGCGGCCACTCCCAGCCCGACGACAGCGAGAATCACGCCGACGACTCGATCAATGCGCCACCGCCCCGGCGAGCGGGGGCGAGGTGTGACACGGGCGTCAGGCTAATGGGCGCCGATATGTGTCAGACGTCGATCCCCAGCCGTCGCGCGGAACGTTGCCGCTGCCGTCCCGCGCGCAGCCGTCGCAGTCGCTTGACGAGCAGCGGATCGACGGCGAGCGCGGCGGGCGCATCGATGAGCGTGTTCAGCACCTGGTAGTAGCGGGTGGCCGACATGTCGAACAGCTCGCGGATGGCCTGCTCTTTGGCGCCGGCGTATTTCCACCACTGCCGCTCGAACGTCAGGATTTCCCGGTCACGACGAGTCAGTCCGTCGACATGCTCGGCGGTGTTCGAGCCCGAAGCCGCGGCGTCCGGCACGTCGGCGGAGGCGGACTCCATGCGGTGCACCCCCACGTTCTCCGGATGGCTGCCTGCGAGGTTACCGTAGCTAATTTCACGCTTGTCATTCTCGTTCGCGCAGCGCTGCGGCGTGTCGCCCGGACCAAGTTGTGGATAACGTCCGTCGCTGTCCACAGATCGCTGCGGTCCGTGGCGCGATATCCGGCGATCCGGCGATCGTCGTGCCATGACGAGCTTGCTCGATCCCGTCGAACTCGGCGCGTTGGCGCGCCGGGTTGACGGGTGGGCCGACGAGCTGCGGGGCCGTGCCAGTGGCCTGCTCGTTTGCCGCTTCGGCCACGCGATGGCAATCCACCGCGGCGGAGGCGTTCCGACGCCAGGCCAGTGATCTTGGCCAGCGCCATGCGCATGTCGGCTGTGGACGTTGACGCGGCAGCAGCGGCCCTGCGACGGCACGGTCGTCAGGTCGAGATCGTGGAGTCTGCGATTGCGACTCCGCTGGACTTCCTAGCGGATCTTGCGCTGTCCTGGCTCGGTGGGTGACGGCAGTGCACCCGATCGAGGTCGACGGTGGCCCTGGGGGCATCACCGCCCATCTGGAGGATCTACGGGTGGCGGCTCGGCAGGTCGGACGGGTCGCTGATGACATCGGGCATCTGGCGGCGGATTTACACGCCGTGCTGCTGCATCCAGCGTTGCTGGTCTCGGCCGGATTCGATCCGATCGGCGCGGGCGAAGTGAGCGCCGCGATCTTTCGAGCGACCGATGGTCCGGGCGGGGTTACCGCCTCGCTCTGCGAGGGGCGGGCCTGGCGCTAGCCCTTCGAGCCTCGGCCGCGCGGTACGAAGCGGTCGAGGACCTGGCCCGGCTGGCGGGCCCGATTCCCGAGCTGATTCGTCGATTGCCAGTGACGGCGGCCGAGACCGCTGGAGTTGTCACGGTGTCGGGCGCCGGTGCGGCGCTCGAGCATCTGGTCACGCGCGATCCACAGCTCGTCGACGTCGCGGTGAGCACCCTCGCCGCGTTGCTCACCGCCCGGGCCACGCCGGCTGCCGCGGCCCAACTTGCGCGACAGTTCCCGGACGGGCACGCTGCCGTGGCGAATCTGGGCGCCGACCTCGCAGGCGACGCGCTCGGCCCACCGCGCTCCCTTCGAGATCTCCTGAGCGGGATCGACCGCCGGACGGCCGGTCACTCGGGCGAGATCGACGTGCGCATCCTGACCCGGCCAACACCGTCCGGAGCGCCGCGACACGTCGTCGTCGATATCCCTGGCACGAAGACCTGGTCCCTCGCCGCCGCACAACCCCGACGTGACGAGCATTGCCACCAACCTCCGATCATTGGCCGGACAACACACCGCTTATGAGGAGGGGATCGAACTCGCGATGCGACGGGCCGGTGTTCGTCCAGACGACGACGTCGTGCTTCTCGGCCACAGCGAAGGCGGGATGGTGGCGGTCAACGCCGCGACCCGCTTCGCGCAGACGGGCGAGTTTCACGTGGGTCGCGTCATCACAGCCGGGGCTCCGATCAGCGCCACCGTGGATCGAGTGCCGAATTCAGTGCAGGTGCTGGCGCTGGAGAACGCCGGTGACGTCGTCCCTCATCTGGACGGTCAACCCAACCCGGACCGGCCGAATGTCACGACGGTCACGCTGCACCACGACTACGGCGACATCGGTCGCAACCACGACCTCAGCGACAGCTACCTGCCGGGCGCTACGGACGTTGCCGCCAGCTCCGATCCGTCCGTTCGCGCATACCTCGTCGGGCTCACGCCGTTCTTCAATGCCACGGCGGTCCGGACGCAGCGGTTTCTGATTAGCAGGACGTACCGATGAGCGGGCTGAGGCAATTGCTGCTCGCTGTTGCCCTCCTTCAGTTCCTGACGCACGATCACCGACATGCAGGGACTCATGCAAACCACGCCGCTCACCACCAACATGATCTTCCGGCGCGCCGGGACCTACTGGGGTACGCGGCGAATCGGCACCCGCACCGCGTTGGGAATCGAGCGCATGACGGTTGCCGAGATCGCAACCGAGGCCCGCCGCGTCGCCGGCGCGCTCGAGTCGCTCGGGCTGGCCGCGGACGCCCGCGTCGGCTCCTTCGCGTGGAACACCGCGCGTCACCTGGCCTTGTACTTTGCGGTACCGGGCACCGGACACATCCTCCACACGGTGAACATCCGGTACTACCCGGAGCAGATCGTGTACTCGGTGAACCACGCTGAGGACGAGGCGCTGTTCGTCGACCGGTCGCTGGTGCCGCTGCTCGGCCGGATGCTGCCACGCCTGCCTACCGTGCGCCACGTGATCGTCATGGACGACGGCGCGAAGGCCGACATCCCGGATGACGCTCGCATCGTCGACTACGAGGAGCTCGTCGGCAAATCCGCCGAGGTCGATTTCGTCGACCCCGTTACTGACGAGGATCGGGCAGCGGCGCTGTGCTACACGACCGGGACAAGCGGAAGCCCCAAAGGGGTGCTGTACTCTCACCGCTCGATCTGGCTGCACGCCAATGCCGGATTGTCGGCATTCACCTCCCGGATCACGGATGCCGACAACGTCCTGCCGGTAGTCCCGATGTTCCACGCCATGGCCTGGGGTCTGCCCTACACCGCGATGTCAGCCGGTGCCTCGATAACTATGCCGGGACCGGACCTGTCACCAGCCGGGCTGCTCGACCTCATCGCGTCGGAGCGCGTCACGTATGCGGCTGGCGTGCCGACGATCTGGATGGGGATGCTTCCCTCTACTCGGCGACTATGACGTCTCGTCGCTGCAACGGGTGATGTGCGGCGGCTCGGCGGTGCCGCGCTCGCTGTCCGAAGGCTGGCGCAAGGCGATCGGAGTGCCGATCACCCAGGGCTGGGGAATGACTGAGACCTCCCCGGTGGCGTCCATGAGCACGTTGCGTAGCGAGTTTGCCGGCGCGACCGCAGACGAGCTCGCTGAGGTTCGAGCGACGGCAGGCATCGCTCTCGCCGGGCTGGAAATGCGCATCGCGGACACCGAGACGGGTGAGCTGCTGCCTTGGGACGACAAGTCGACGGGCGAGGTGCAGGTGCGCGGTCCTGGTGGCCCGCCAGTATTTCCGCACGGACGGTCCTGGAGAACAGTTCACGGAGGATGGCTGGCTGCGCACCGGCGATGTCGGGGCGATATCACCGCTCGGCTACCTGCGACTGGTCGATCGGACGAAGGATCTGGTCAAGTCGGGCGGTGAGTGGATCAGCTCGGTCGAAATCGAGAACCTGATCATGGGACACCCGAAGGTCGCCGAGGCGGCGGTGATCGCTGTTCCGCATCCGAAGTGGATGGAGCGTCCGCTTGCATGCGTCGTGGTGCGCCCTGGGGAAGAGCTGGGCCGCGACGAGGTGCTGGCGTTCCTGGGCGAGCATCTGTCCCGCTGGCAGGTCCCCGACGATGTCGTGTTCATCGACGAGATCCCGAAGACGAGCGTCGGCAAATTCTCCAAGCGGACACTGCGCGAGCGATTCGCCGACCATCGATTGCCCACCCCGAGTAACGACGGCCACCGACCGATCGAGCGGGCGGTAGCCGTGTCATGCCGGACCTGCAGCTCAGTCGGATCAAACGTCCGCCAACCGGGATCAAGGCATCAATCAAGCGGCCGAATCCCGCCAATCGCCCTGGCACTGAGTCCCGCTGTCGCGGGTCGAATCGCGAACGAGGCCTGAATAGGATTGGCGGGCGTGACCTACGTCGCGGCTGCGAACCGCTACTCAGTCCATGCGTTACCGGCGATCTGGGCGGAGCGGGGTGCTGCTTGCCCGAGCTATCCCTCGGGTTCTGGCAGAACTTTGGCGACAACCGGTCCATGGACACCCAGCGGGCCATCGTCCGATACGCCTTTGACCAAGGGGTGACCCATTTCGACCTGGCCAACAACTACGGACCGCCCTACGGGTCGGCCGAGACCAATTTCGGCCATATCCTCGGCCAGGATCTGGCGCCGCACCGGGACGAGCTGTTCATCTCCACCAAGGCGGGCTGGGACATGTGGCCCGGCCCGTATGGCGCACCACGGGTCACGCAAGTACCTGCTCGCGAGCCTCGATCAGTCGCTGCGGCGCATGGGTCTGGACTATGTCGACGTCTTCTACTCGCATCGCGCGGATCCGGACACGCCGCTCGAGGAGACGATGGGCGCGCTGCATTCTGCCGTTCGCCAGGGAAGGCGCTCTATGTCGGCGTGTCCTCGTATTCCGCGCGGCGGACCGCCGAGGCCGCGCGCATCCTGCGCGAGTTGGGAACGCCGCTGCTCATTCATCAGCCGTCGTATTCCCTGCTGAATCGCTGGATCGAGGAATCGCTCCTCGACACGTTGGAGCGGGAAGGCGTCGGCTGCATCGCGTTCACCGCGTTGGCGCAAGGCCTGCTCACCGACAAGTACCTCAAGGGCATCCCCGCCGATTCCCGGATGGCCGGACCGGACGCCACGCTGTCCCGTGACCAGCTGACAGAACAGAACCTCAAGCACATCCGCGCCCTGAACGAGATCGCACAACGCCGGGGCCAGTCGCTGGCCCAGATGGCACTGGCATGGTGCCTGCGCGACGAGCGCATCACCTCGGTGGTCGTGGGGGCCAGTAGCGTGCAGCAATTGCAGAACAGCCTGGGCGCGCTGGATAGAGCCGACTTCACCGCCGACGAGCTTGCGGAGATCGACGGGCATGCCGTCGAGGGGGCGTCGATCTGTGGCGGAGCAGCAGCTCGTCCTGATCGACCGCGATTCGCGGCTGGCGCGGTGGACGCTGCTGGCGGCGATGGTCCTCACCGGGCTGTCCGATGCGCACTGCTGCCATCACGGTCGGACCCGTGCTCGAAGAGGTCGAGTCCGGCTTGCACGTGACGCCAGCGGTCGCCGGCGTCATCACCACGCTGCCCGTCGTCTGCTTCGCGGGCATCGGCACCACCGCTCCTCGGCTGGCCCGACATATCGGCGAGCACCTGCTCGTCGTGACGTCGATGGCGCTGATGACCATCGGTCTTGTCCTGCGCGCGATCGCCAGCTCCCTGGCTCCTCTTCATCGCCGCGAGCGTCTTGGCCCTGTGCGGCGGCGCGATCACCAACGTGTCTGATGCCAAGCCTCGTGAAGCGGCACTATCCGGATCGCATCGGGACCATGACCGCCGTCTACACCACGGCGCTCGCGGTGGGAGCCACCGCGGGATCGGCCCTGACGGTGCCCATCAGCGATCTGGCCGGCGACACGAACGGCTGGCGCTGGGGGCTCGGGGCATGGGCGGTGCTCAGCGCGCTGGCGGTGCTGCCCGTGGCTGATCACGCTGCGCGGTGACCGACCGGACACCAGCCAAGCTCCTCACCTGCCCGTGTGGCGGCTGCGCCGGAGCCCAGACCGCGTGGACGATGACGTTGTTCTTCGCAGGCCAATCGATGCAGGCCTACATCGCCTTCGGCTGGTTCGCCTCGTACCTGCGCGATCAGGGAATCTCCGAGACGCACGCCGGGCATCCTGATCGCGTTCTACGCGGCATTATCCATTCCGACGTCGGCGATCATGCCGATGCTCGCCATCCGCGGTCAGCGTCCGCTGGTCTGTCGCCTTGGCCGCCTGCTACCTCGTCGGGTACGTCGGCCTGCTGATCGCGCCCGTCGACGGCAGCTGGGCGTGGATGTTGCTCATCGGGGTAGGGGCCGGCATGTTTCCCCTGGTGCTCACGCATGTTCGGGCTGCGGACGCGCGCGCCGGAAGCAACCGTGGCCCTGGCTGCATTCACTCAGGGCGTGGGCTACCTCCTCGCCGGGACCGGCCCCTTGCTCGTCGGGGTACTGCTCGGCCAGCCGCACAACTGGAACTGGCTGTTCGTCCTGCTGTTCGCGGCGCTCGCAGTCGCGACCGTGGCCGGCCTGCTCGCCGCGCGCCCGCGCTTCATCGAGGACGAGGTACCTCTGTCGTGACGATCACCGTGGTGCCGATGCGAGCCGCGCACGGCGCGGCTGTGCTGCGCATCTATCAGGCCGGTTTGGATGAGGGCGACGCATCCTTCGAAAGCGCCGCGCCGGCCTGGCCGCAATTTGACGTGTCCCATCGGCCCGACCTCCGATTCGTCGCGATCCGGGGCCGGCGGGTGACTGGCTGGGTCGCGTGCTCTCCGGTCTCGACCCGGTCCGCCTACCGCGGAGTGGTCGAACACTCGGTGTACGTGGATCCGGCGGGGCGGCGATCCGGCGTCGGTCGAGCCTTGCTGGTCGCGCTGCTCAACGCGACCACATCGTCCAACGTGTGGACGGTGCAAAGTTCCTCTTTCCGGAGAACCAGGCCAGCCTCGCGCTACACGAGCGGCTGGGCTTCCGCGTCGTAGGACGTCGTCGCGCACCGGATCGGCCGCGCAGGCGGGCCGATGTGGCGAGACACCTTACGCTCGTCGAGTGGCGAAACCCCGCCATGTAGGTCGTGTCCCACTATCCCTGGTTGTGCCGAGGCGGCTGACGGGCGGCGTTTGGCAAGGCGGACGACCAGGAGCTGGGGCAGGGCCACTCCGGGAGGACGAGTCCTTGCGAAATCGCGCCGCGATCCGGCGTCCCTGCGAAATCGCGCAGCGGTTTCGTGGGTGGTTTTCGGGGTCGCGCAGCGTCTCTGTGGGGTGGCTTGTGGGGTCGGGATGACAGCAGCCAGGCGCTGATCCGCGCGCCGCGCAGCAGAGCGCGAGCGGTTACGGGACACGGCCGCATGGGCCGATCCGCGAACGATGACCTGATCCCCAGGCCCAACAGCCTGATCCGGCATGCTCGACAGGTGGCTCCGCTGCCGGCGACGTTCCGTCAGCTAGCGAGGCAAATGTGGCCGGAGCAGCGACAGCTCGGGCGGGCCAAGCCGGTCCGATGCCGTGTTGGCCTGGTGCCAATGGCGGATACAGCAACGGCATGGCGCTCACCGCGTCAAGGCGCGCCAGCTCATCGTCCGCGAGCTGCAGGTCCGCCGCCGCCAGATTGTCAGCCAGCTGGTCGTCGGTTCGCGCGCCGACGATGACCGAGGTGACTCCGGGCTTGCGCAGCAGGTAGGCCAGCGCGACCTGGGCCGCGGACACGCCGTGTCCGGCACCAATCTCCACCAGCAGCTCGATCGTGTCGTAGAGCTTGGTCTCGTCGTGGATGGGTGGCTCGCTCCAGTCTCCGGCATGCCGACTGCCGGCCGGGGCGTCCTGCCCGCGCCGATACTTGCCGGATAGCAGTCCACCGGCGAGCGGGCTCCAGACGAAAATGCCGAGGCCCTGGTCCAAGGTCAGCGGGACCAGCTCGTACTCGGCGTCGCGAGCCTGCAGCGAGTAGTAGATCTGTTGGCTGACGAAGCGGGCGAACCCACGGCGCTCGGAGATACCGAGTGCCTTCATCAGCTGCCAGGCGGCGTAGTTGGACGCTCCGATATACCGGACCTTGCCCGCGCGCACCAGCGAATCCAGCGCGTCAAGCGTCTCCTCGAGCGGGGTCTGGCCATCCCACTCATGCACCTGGTACAGGTCGAGGTAGTCCGTGCGTAGCCGTCGCAGCGTGGCCTCGCAGCCGCGGATGACGTGATATCGGGAGAGCCCGGCATCGTTCGGTCCGTCGCCCATCGGCATCCGCACCTTGCTCGCGAGGAGCACGTCGTCTCGCATGCCCGAAATGGCCTCGCCGAGAATCTCCTCGGACAGTCCTTCCGAGTAGACGTCCGCGGTGTCGATCAAGTTGACGCCGGCGTCCAGGCACATGCCGATCTGCCGTTTCGCGCCATCGAGGTGGGTTGATCCGACGGCGCTCGCCCAGCCCGTCCCGCCGAACGTCATGGTGCCGAGGGTGAGAACCGAAACCCGCAAACCAGACTGGCCAAGCTGCCGATACTCCATCGTCGCTCCTAGGTGAAGCCGTGCCTGGTGGGTGCGCGGGCTGCGTCGAGGGTCGGTTCGACCCTAACCGGGACGGCGGGGATCGCGCTCGCTTCCCGTAGCCGCGCACCGCGACCATGGCGGTCTCCCGACGCCGTCGCGCCGGACAGCGGGCGCGCAGTCGGGACAGCGGCACAGCCTCAGGTCGTCGACATGCCGGCGACGGCGTCCGGCTCAACGCCGGTGTCGACGACGTACGCCGCCAGGTCCCGAAGCTTGACATGGCTGCGCTGCGAAGCGCGAACAAGCAGATTGAAGGCCCGTTCCGGCGGCACCTTGTGGCGCTCGACCAGGACGCCGATCGCCTGGCCGATGGTGCCGCGAGTATCGATGGCGGCCCGCAATCCGGCCTCGGTGCGGCGGTGGGTCAGCGCGATCGAGGCATGCGCGGCGAAGACCTGAACAATGGCCAGGGACTCCCCGTCCAGGGCACCGGCCTCACGCGCATACAGATTCAGTGCCGCACTGGTCTGCCGCGGCGACGGTAGCTGGCAGGACAGCAGGCTCTGGATTCCGAGCTCGATCGCCCGGGCGGCGAACCTCGGCCACCGGGTATCGGCTCGCATGTCCTCGATCAAGCACGTCGTCCCCGTCCCATAGCGACTCGACCGACGGCCCCTCGCTGAGTTCGAACTGGGCCTTGTCCAGCAACGTGGCGATCTCGTCGGTACTAGCGATCGTTTCGATGGGCTGCTTGTCCTGCAGCCAGGACACCCCGGCGAAGTCACAGCCCGGCACGACGTCGACCGCCTGTCGAACCGCCTCATCCACGGTTGCTTCCAGAGACGGCTGCTTCTCGAGCTCTTGGGCAATATCGGCGAACGTCTGCGCCAGCTCGATATGTGATCCGTCCATCGCTACCTCCGCGCCCCGTGACCAGATCGTAGGCCGGACGTGGACGGCTCACGGACGGCAGTTAATCCCTTGCTGGGCCGACGGCGATCCTGACACCGTCGGCGAATGACCCTGCAAGTGGTCCAGGTCGACCCGCTGGACCCAGCCCAGAACGCCGTGTTCCTCGAGGTGGCACCGCGTGCTCGACGACGTGGCCGCCGAAGTCTACGGCGAATGGCGGACAATCTACTCGCCGGACGAAGTGCGCGCCCGGCATCGGTTCGAACCAACCGTGCAGCTGCGGGAGCTCGCGGCGATCCAGGACGGGGCGGTGGTCGGCACGCTCGAGGCCGAGCTGCCGCTCGCGGACAACCGGCACCGAGTTGAGCTCTACGTGACGGTTACGCCGGGACCGTCGGCGGCGCGGCGTCGGCAGTCGACTGCTCATGGCGGCACACGAACTTGCCGCGGAAGCAGGGCGGACGGTTCTCGGCGCCTACTCCGAGGCAACGACCGATAGCGATCCATCCGCCGCGCACGGCTTCGCGACCCACCACGGATTCGAGGTCGTGCAGACCGAACTGCGCAGCGACCTCGTACTGCCAGTGCCTGAAGGCCGCCTCGACTGCGCTCGGGGCAGAGGTATGCCGCCACGCCACGGAGTACGAGATCCTCTCGTCCGTGGACGGTATCCCCGACGAATGGCTGTCCGGACGAGCCGAGCTGGCGCGGTGGATGAGCGTCGACGTCCCGCTCGGCGGACTGGACTATCAGGAAGAGCGGTGGGACGAAGCCCGGGTCCGTCGCAGCCACGAACTCGCCCGGGCCCAGAGGCGGCGCACCTTCGAATCGATCGCCCGGCACCGGGCGACCGGGGAGCTCGTCGGCTACACCACCCTGCACGTACCGGCGCACACGCCTCGACAGGCCACTTCAGTGGGACACCCTGGTCCGCGACGATCACCGCGGCCATCGCCTGGGGCTGGCGCTCAAGATCGCCAACCTCCGCGCACTGCGCGCCGAGCTTCCCGCCGTCGAGCGCGTCAGCACATGGAACGCGCAGGAGAACGAACCGATGCTGCGGGTCAACCGGGACCTCGGGTTCGAGGTCGTCGGATCGGACACGGAGTGGCAGAAGCGGCTGGCCTGAGCACCGTCCCGGCCGCTGTCTGGAACATCACCCGCAGGTGTGATGGGCTCTTTCTGTGTTCGAACTGGGGACGGACGGTCCGAGCCGGATCCTCGTTGCGATTGACAACTCGGATACCTCCCTACGGGCCGGCGCATACGCGGCCGGGCTGGCCCGTCGCCAGGGGTCACACATGATTTGCTTGTTCGTCGGCGAGATCGAATCCGCTGGTGGCGGCCATGCCGGCCGCGGCCGGCGCGGCCGTCCAGATGAACCACGCGATCGCCGAGCAGATCCGAGCCGAGATCAACGGCACAGGCGCCCCGCCTCGGGCCTGGAGGTCACGTTCCTCGAGCGATCCGGTGATCCATTCGCCGAGATCGTCCGGGTCGCCGACGAACTGCGCGTCGACGCGGTCATCGTTGGCGCCTCGACGAGCGGCGGACACCGGTGGATGGGATCGATCGCCTCCCGCCTGGTGAAGATCGCCCGGTGGCCGGTCACCGTCGTGCCCTGAGCTTCTGGAATCTGACGGCACGCGCCCGGCCGCCCAAGCGGCCAAGGATCGACTTCCCGGGCCAGATACTGGTGCGCATGAGATCAACAGCGTTCGCCTCCATGCTGCGATCCCGCGACGGCGATCAGCGGGTCACCAACATCGAGCTGTTCTTCGACTTGGTCTATGTCTTCGCGGTCACCCAGTTGTCGCACGGATTGCTCGACCATCTCACGGTCGAGGGCGCGCTGCAGACCGCACTCCTGCTCGGCATGGTGCTGGCTGGTCTGGGCGTACACGACGTGGGTCACGAACTGGCTCGACCCGGACCGCAACTCCTACGCGGCTCATGCTCATCGCCCTGATGCTCGCCAGCCTCGTGATGTCGACCGGGCTGCCCGAGGCATTCGGCGATCGAAGGCCTCGCGGTTGGCGGGGCGTATGCGGCCATGCAGATCGGCCGCAGCGCCTACACCGTGTTCGCGTTGCGAGGCGAACGGCTTCAGCGCAACTACCAGCGAATCCTCGCGTGGTGCGTGGTCAGCGGCGCGCTCGCACTGGCCGGCGGGTTCGCCGACGGGCGGTGGCGCGAGGCGCTGTGGCTGACCGCGATCTTGGTGGACTTCGTGGGCGGGTGGGTCGGCTTCTACACGCCCGGACTCGGCCGCTCGGTGACGCAGGACTGGACGATCGAGGGCGGTCACTTCGCCGAGCGGTGCCAGGCCTTCATGCTCATCGCGCTCGGCGAGTCCATCGTGGTCACGGGCGCTACGTTCGCTGACCACAGCGACGGCGCCGCGACCGTTGCCGCCTTCGTCGTCGCCTTCGCCGGAGCGGTGTCGCTGTGGTGGATCTACTTCGACCGCAGCGCGGACAGTGCCGCGCGCATCATTGCCGAATCGGACGGACCCAGGGCGGCTCGGCCGCTCCGCCTACACTCTGGTCCACCCGGTGATGATCGCGGGAATCATCGTCATCGCTGCCGGAGACGAGGAAGTGCTTCTGCACCCCACCGAGGTCGCGGATGTCCCGGTTCGGTGGCTCATTCTCGGCGGGACCGCCTTGTTCGTCACCGGTCATGCGCTGTTCAAGGCGATCGTGTGGCGAGTGGTGCCATGGACGCGAATCGCGGTCGTCGTCGTGCTGGCGCTGCATGGGGTTGCTCGCCCCGCACGTCTCAGCAGTCACGCTGGCCGGCTGCGTAGCTCCTCCTCCTGGTTGCGCTTGCCGTCGCGGATCGGATCCAGAGCCGCAGCATGTTCGAGGTCGGTCGCAGCGAGCCTGGTCCCAGCCCGGACAGCCCAACGGCGCCGCCAATCGTAGGCTGTCGCGGTGGCGGCATACCGCGTGGTCTGCGTGGAATGGCAGACCTTCGACGACGGGCACCGGCACATCGTCGCGATCGGTACCGGAGACAATCCGCGCAAGGCCGAGGAACGTTGGACCATGACCGAGGTCCTGTTCTCGATGCGGTTCGGCCAGGATCGCTTCTACACCGAAGACGCCGACGGCCGATCGGCTGGAGTGGACAGAGTGTATCTGCGACTGCGGCGCTCGCACCCTCGGATCGGTGGCCGGCGCGGTCAGCTACCGAGACGCTCTCGTCGCTTCGGCCGTGTCGCTTTCGCTAGTGTCCGGGGACGTGTCCGGTCCCTCTCCGTCGATGATCTCGGACTTGTCGTCGCTGTCGAGCCGCAGATCACGACTCGGGGGTGGCGGCCCTTTCGGTGCATGCGGTACTCCAGCCGCAAGAAAGGCATGCCGAAGACCCAGAACGCATGATCGGCCCGCAGCTCGTCGCTCCTCCACATAGACATCGAGCTGTTCGGCGAATCCGTGGACCGCTAGCGTGGTGAGGTCTCTGGTCGTGGGATCGATATAGGTCAGGTAGTGGCCGGGATGGTCGAGGTCGCTACGGCTCGTCAGCACCAGGCCACCGCCAGGGCGCGACCTGGGCAGCAGCGTTGCCGTGAAGCTCCCCTGCGGGACCGGAAAGCCAACGCTGACGTAGCCCCGGCCGCCATTCCGGTACGTCGTGTAGATGCCCACGTAGATCGGCTCATCGGTGTCGGTGAACGATCGGATCCAGCCACGAATCGCCACGCCCGTCTTCGCCGGGTCGGGTGATCGTGTCGATTCGGCTGCGTATCCCGCGTTGCATTTCCCGCTGATTCATCGGCACGTTGGCCTGCCCGAGCGGCCGGGCGACCAGGGTGCGGTAGAGCAGGTAGCCGGGCCGCACCCACAGCCGCCAACGCGGGACGATGTCCAGCGTGAACCGAGTGGTGTGTTCGTAGAACTCGCGCACCCGAGGGTCGACGCCGGCCGGGTCGAAGCCGGGTCCGGCCAACTCGTCGAGGGATGCGACGATGCCGACGTCTGCTGCATCGGCCTACGTAGCTGCCGCCGATGACCTTGGCCAGCTCGCGAACGTACCCGGTCCCGACGTACCGGGCGCGAGATTCCAACGGAACGACGAACGGCAAGTCCTCCGCCGGTACCTCCTCGGCCAGCAGGGTGACCTGCGGGTCGCGGAAGACAAGCGGCGAGACGACTCGGTAGGCGAGCATGGTCACGCTGGCGACGATCGATGCCGGCACCGGCCGCCCACGCGCGCCGAGGATCCAGCCGACGGTCGCTCCGAAGAGCGGACCGAGCACGACCTTCTGCGGCCGGACACCGAGCAGTCCCGCCAGCGCACCGGTCGCGGTGCCGACCGAGACCGGCCCCGCCCTGGTCGCGCGGCCGACAATCCAGCCGAGCGGGCCTACCAGCGCCGCAGTTACGGCGATGCGCTGCCATAGCGGAGGAAGCTCGCCGACGCGTTGCCGGCGCCGCGCCACCCGTTCCGAGCTCGCCAGCCCAACCGCGCCGGCGATCGCCCCGATCGCTGCCGCTCGCCAGCCGCGATGCGCGGTCCAGGCCGCACCGGCTCCAGCGCCGATCAGTCCGGAGAAAACCACAGCGCCGTCCGGCTTAGCCGTCTTCGCACGATGCCGCGCCACCCCGCGAACCTACCGGTCTACCCGGCCCGCCAGGCGGGATCCGCTCATTAGCAAACCTCTTCGCGTGAGCGCACATGCACCCGCTCATCATCCGCCCGCCCGCGCATCTGCGCCCACGAAATCGCCGCGCGATTTCGCGGGAACCCCGCTTCCTCGGCGCGTCGCGCCTGCGATGCTCGCTCGCTCAGGCGTCGGCCAATTCGCGGGGCACCGCGATGACATCGACCAGCGCGCCGTTGCGCCAGACCGTGATTTCAGGCGTCGGCCAATGACGTGCTCGACCATCATGCCGCTGGATCGCCGTGCTGCTGACGATGTCCTCGCCACCGACGGCGACGACGATGTCTCCGACCCGCAGGCCGGCCTGGTCGGCCGGGCTCCCCGCTATCACCTGGGCGACCCGCAGCCCGGACCGTCGGCCCAGCTTGGCCACTAATTGCGGAGGCAGCGGCGACTGCGCACCGGCCAGGCCCAGCCAGGCCCGTCGCACCCGGCCATGCGGTCATCAGCGTCGTGATGAGCGCGGGTTGTCGCATTGATCGGCACGGCAAGCCCAACTCCTATTCCGGCGACGGCGGTGTTGACCCCGACCATCCGACCGGCGCTGTTGGCGAGGACGCCCCCGCTGTTGCCGGGATTCAGGGCCGCATCGGTCTGGATCACCTCGTCCACGACCCGGCCGGAACGGGTGGGCAGCGATCGGCCCAGGGCGGACACGATGCCCGCCGTCACGCTGCCGGCGAGCCCCAGCGGGTTCCCGAGCGCCACGACGAGCTGACCGACCCGGAGCGTCAGCCGCGTCGCCGAGCGTGACCGGTGCCGGAACCTCCCCACGGGCCCGCAACACGGCGAGATCGGACAGCGGGTCTCGCCCGACGACATCAGCGCGTACTTCGGTTCCGTCAGTGAACGCGGCCTCGGCTGAATCTGCGCCCTCGACGACGTGGGCACTGGTGAGCAGGAATCCGTCAGCGGTCAGCACGCTCGCACTACCGGCCCCACTGCCACGGTTTGTCCGAACAAGCAGGCTCGCCACACTGGGCAGCACCCGCTCCGCCACCCGCACCACGGCCGCCGAATAAGCGTCGAAGGCGTCCTGGTCGTCCTCGTCCATGCTCCGTCAACCGTTGGCGAGGCCGGGGTGTGCCCGCCGTTCGCCCAGCGGCGGACCTCGGACGGCTCCCGCTGGTCCGGCGGACAGTCGAAACGTCGACGAAGGGTGGGACGATCGAGCTCGATGACTGCCCCATTGGCCGCACCGGTAGGAGGAGCGATGGCCAGCAAGCAGAAATCGGGCCGCCTCGTCGGTTGCGCTGGACAAGATCCCGCGCCGCATCTACGAGACGGAGCTGGCAGCGCCTGCAAGCGGAGCTCGTGACACATGCAGGAGTGGGTCCGCACGTCAGGAGCCCGGGTGCTGGTCGTTTTCGAGGGACGCGACGCGGCGGGTAAGGGCAGCACGATCAAACGCGTCACCGAGTTCCTGAATCCCCGGGTCGCGCGGATCGTCGCGCTGCCCGCGCCGACCGAGCGCCGAGCGGAGCCAGTGGTACTTCCAGCGCTACGTCGAGCACCTGCCGGCTGCCGGGCGAAATCGTGCTGATGGACCGGTCCTGGTACAACCGGGCCGGGGTCGAGCGGGTGATGGGGTTCTGCACGCCAGAGCAGCACCGCCGCTTCCTGCGCGCAGTGCCCGGTGTTCGAGCAGCTGCTCGTCGACGACGGCATCATGCTGCGCAAGTACTGGTTCTCGGTGAGCGACGAGGAGCAGGAGCGCCGGTTCCGCGTCGCGGCTGGCGGACCCGATGCGCCAGTGGAAGCTCGCCGATGGATCTCGAGTCGATCACCCGCTGGGCGGACTACTCGCGGGCCAAGGACGAGATGTTCGTGCACACCGACACGTCGATCGCGCCGTGGTGGGTGGTCGAGGCCGAGGACAAACGTCGTGCCCGGCTCAACATGATTGCCCATCTGCTGTCGAGCGTGCCCTACCGGGAGGTGCCGCGGCGAGCGCTCGAACTGCCGCGACCGCCCGCCGGCGTCGGACTACGTCCGGCCACCGCGCGAGTTGTTCAAGACACGTCCCCGATCACGCGGCGACGCTGATCAAGTAGCACCAGGCGCGACCCCACAGATCAGGCATGATCGAGTTTGCGTGAGCGAGTGAGCATCGCAGGCGCCGCGGCGTCCCCGAGGAACGCGTAGCGTTTTCGTAGGTTGAATGCATCGCACGTAGAGGCGAATATGACCGAAAGATCGAGGTGCGGGACAACCCGAGCGAGCAGCGGTATGACGTGTTCGTCGACGGCAGCTTGGCCGGGTCCACGTTCTATCGAACCGAGCCCGACCTCGTGATTTTCACCCACACCGAGATCGATCCGGCCTACGAGGGCCGGGGCGTAGGGAGCGCGCTGGCGCGAGCGGCACTCGGTGACGTGCGGAGTCAGGGCAAGCACGTAATTCCGCAGTGTCCGTTCATCGCCGGTTACATACGCCGGCATGACGAATATCGTGGATCTCGTCGACGAGCGATTCCGGGGACGTTTCATCCGGTCGAACACATGACCGCCGAGCCGGCCGGGCGGGCGTACACCGGCGACGAGATAACGGTCTACTTCGACAGCAGCCGGTGCCGCCACTTCGCGGAATGTGTAGCGTGGTGCGCCGAGCGTGTTCGATGTCGACAAGCGGCCGTGGATCCAACCGGCGAACGGCACAGCCGACAAGATCGCGGAGGTCGTCCGGCGCTGTCCGAGTGGCGCGTTGCACTATCGGCTGGCGGCCGGTCCAGCGGAAGTTGCAGACGTTCCGACCACCGTCACCGTCATCGAGGGCGGACCGATCCTGCTGCGGGGCGACATCGAGCTGCGCGGATCATTCCCGGCAGTCCGGGATACCCGGATGGCGCTGTGCGTATGTACCCGATCGGCTCGGCTGCCGTTCTGCGATGCCGCCTGCACGAGCCCAGCCGCCTGATTGTGCCTGGCTCAGGCGGTCAGATCCGGAAGAACAGGTTGAGGTAGCGGTCCGCCTCGGGCTCGGTCGCCGCGTATCGTGCCGGAGTTGCTCCGGCCGAATGCGGTGAGCACGAAACTGCCGGGGTCGAATTCCAGCACAGTGTCCAGGTCGGACACGTCCGCAGGCTCATAAGACATCCCGTCCGGACCGACGGTCACCCGAGTGTCGCCCGCATTGGGGCCGGACGTTATTCGGATGCCGATATCGCTGCGCTGGCTATCGCCCGCTGTCGTGTACTTCCAGAGGACGAACATGAACGGAACGAGCAGGTCGGCCGCGTCGCCGGACAATCCGTGCGCTCGGCCGGTGCCCTGCCGGATGTCCCATGAATGCACCCCGTAGTCCATCAGCTGGAACGCCGGGTAGAAGAACGAAGGGAAGTGGGCCCATGTAGAAGTGCGACACGATGAGGCCGGTCCAGTCCTCCTCGGACAACCCGTCGAAGATCTCCATCATCTTTGTCGAAGTCCGTGCGCAGCCGCTCCACGAGCGCCGCGCGTGGTTCCGACCGCAATGCCAGCGCCTGTTGCGTCCACGCGCGCGGCCATGCCCGGCAGTCCATAGGCCGGCGGCATTTCGGCGTTCGCCCGAGCGCTGTCGAACGCAACGAAGTAAGCCTCGGTCGGTGTCGACAATATGCGCGACGGCGTCCCGCACCTGCCAGTGCCCCGCCCCGGTTGGGGCTTCCCAGGCCTCGTCGCTGTCAGCTAAGGCGAAGAACTGCGTGGCCTCGTTGCGGACGACACCGAGGATCGTGTCCTTCCCCTCGTAGGTCATGCGCGTTCCACTTGCTCATGCCGACCCTCCTTGGTAACGGCCGTTGCTCAGACTGCTGCTATCCACCGCGATACGGCACAGCACCCGACCGCTTGGGAAAGGGCGGTCAACGGCAGCTGTGCGACTAGGACTCGGTCAGGCGAACGCCATCGAAGACGCCGAATCCGTTCGTTGTACAGCTCCGATGCCGGCACCGTTCGGGTCGCGCAGATAGAGGCTGTCCTCGACGCCGCGATCCGGCCCGAGATACTCGATGCTCGCCTCGTCCAGCTTTCGCTTGGCCGCCTGGAACTGGTCGCTCGTTGACCGAAATGGCAATGTGCTGGATGCCGCCGATCGTCTCGTGGAAGTCAGGATGCTCGTGGCCGGGAAAGTCGAAAAAGCCCAGGAGGTTGCCATGCCCGACGTCGAAGAAGAAGTGTGTTGATCCGGTGTAGTCGCGATTCTCAACCATCTCGACCAACGGGAAGCCAAGCAGCTCCTGGTAGAAGTTGATCGCTTTGCTGGACGTCACGGCAAATGAGCGCGACGTGGTGGATTCCGCGCGCCGTAGATGGCCGATCCCTGGCCAGATACTCGCTGCGCTAACTCCTCGCGCCGTTCCCGGATCCGGTCGAGTTCTTCGCCTTGGGGCTCTGGGCATGGTCCGATCCCTTCAACCCGTTCAGATTAGTCCTCAACACGCAACTATCGCGACAGCAACCGCATGGCGATCAGCCGGATCAGCGCACCTCCAGCGTGGACGCCCCGCGCGGCACGAACTCGCCGATCGACCGTGGCCCCGGGCAGCTCGCCCGGCCACGAGCAACCCGCCGCTCGTCTGCGCGTCGGCGAGCAACAACAGCTCCTCTTCCTGTGATGCCGGCCCGTCGAGTGCGGGACGCACCCAGTGCAGGTTGCGGCGCGTCCCCCGCTGACGATATCCATCGCGCACCGCCTCGCGCGCGCCGTCCAGGTAGGGCACGGCAGCCGCGTCGATCACTGCACCGACACCGCGACGCTCGGGCCAGTTTGAACAAGTGGCCGAGCAGACCGAATCCGGTGACATCGGTGGCCGCGCGAATTCCCGCCTCGAGCGCGGTCGCCGAGGCCACGTCGTTGAGCGCAACCATGACCTCGATGGCCTGCGGAAACATCTCGCCCGTGGACCTTGTGACGGTTGTTGAGCACGCCGATGCCCAGCGGCTTCGGTCAGGCTGATCGGTTGGCCGGCGCAGGCCAGCATCGTTGCGCAGCAACCGGTCGGGGTCGGCGAGGTCCGGTTACCGGCGAGCCCGTACTTCGGCTCCGGGTCGTCGATGCTGTGCCCGCCGGCCAGGTGGCACCCGGCGGCGCGCGCGATCTCGGCACCACCGCGCAAGATATCGGCGATGACGCCCGCCGGCAGCACGTCTCGCGGCCAGCCCACCAAGTTCAGCGCGACCACTGGGCCGGCCGCCCATCGCGTAGACGTCGGAGAACGCGTTGGCGGCCGCGATCCGACCGAAGTCGTATGGATCGTCGACGACCGGTGGGAAGAAATCGGCGGTCGCAACGATCGCGGTGCCGTCCGAGACGCGCACCACGGCCGCGTCGTCCCCGGCTGTCGAGTCCGACGAGCAGGTCGCCGCTGGGCGTTGGCGGAACAAGACCTCGCACCAGGTCTTCCAGCTCGCCCGGCGGGATCTTGCAGGCACATCCCCCACCGTGGGCGTACTGGGTCAGCCGAGACGAGTCGTCGGCTGGGTCACCCCGTTACGGTAGTCCGCGGCCAGCTCATGATGATCGCGCCGGCGAATCTCGACCGGCTGCGGCGAATCGCGTGATTGGTCCGGCAACGTGAATACTTCTCGCGGGACGCTAACGTCGCCGACGGAGGCGTACAGGCGCCTGGTGGCCCTCCCGGTCTTCAAAACCGGTGAAGTCGAGCAGCTCGGCTTGGCGGGTTCGATTCCCGTCCGCCTCCGCGAGACAGGTACGAGCGGAGGTGCGTGATGACGGCGGATGCACGCCGGAGCGTTCCTGGACGGATGTCGTCCTCGCCGACGGCCCGGCTGGCCGAGGCGATGACCCGGCTGGGCCGATCGACGGTCAAGGAGGCGCGTCGCCGCCGCGCAGCAGCAAGCGCGCCATGGGGCATTGATCCCGCCGCGGTCGTGGCTGCCGCCGTGGCCGGATTGCCGGAGACGGCGACGTCCCTCCGCGAGGTGATCAACGCGATCGGGCGTGGTCCTGCACACCGAACCTCGGCCGGGCCCCACTGTCCGATGCGGCGCTGCGGGCGATCGAGGCAGCAGCCGGCTACGTCGATATCGAGTTCGACCTCGCTACCGGCCGGCGGGCGCAGCGCGGACGCGGCACCCTGGCGACGCTTCGAGCCGCGGTTCCGTCCGCCGAGGCCGTACTTGTCGTCAACAACGGCGCCGCGGCGGTGCTGCTCGCGACGACGGCGCTCGCGGCGGGCCGGGAGGTCGTGGTCAGCCGGGGCGAGCTGGTGGAGATCGGCGATGGGTTCCGGCTGCCAGATCTGATCGAATCGACGGGTGCCCGGCTGCACGAGGTCGGCACCACGAACCGGGTCCGGCTCGCCGACTACGCCGATGCGATTGGCCCGGCCACCGGCTGCATCCTCAAGGTGCATCCGAGCAACTTCTCGCATCGAGGGCTTCACCGCCTCGGTCCCGATCCGCGAGCTTGTGACGCTACCGGCGCGCGTCGTGGCCGACTTGGGCAGTGGCCTGCTGGCGCCGGATCCACTGCTGCCCGACGAACCGGACGTCGCGAGCGCACTGACCGCAGGCGCGGACCTCGTCATCGCGAGCGGCGACAAGCTGCTGGGCGGCCCGCAGGCCGGGCTGGTCTTCGGCCGAGCCGAAGTGGTCGAGCGGCTTCGCCGACACCCGCTGGCTCGGGCGGTCAGGATGGACAAGCTCCGCCTAGCCGCGCTGGAAGCGACCGTGCGCGGACCGCGGGCGCCCGTCGGTATCGCGCTGCACGCCGACGCCGCCGAGCTGCTCGCGCGGTGTGAGCGACTGGCCGACGCGATCGCCGCGGAAGGCGTCAGGGTCGTCGAAGCGGCCGGGGTAGTAGGCGGAGGCGGGGCGCCGGGCCGGACGCTGCCGGGCTGGGCGGTCTCGCTGCCGGAAGCGTGTGCCGCTCGGCTTCGCGCCGGTCGGCCAGCCGTGGTGGGCCGGATTGAACGCGGCCGATGCCTGATCGACGTACGCTGCGTGCCGCCAGCCGACGACAGTCGGCTGGCCACAGCGATTCGAGCCGCCCTCGCGGGACAGTGACACTAGATGCACGTCATCGCCACGGCCGGCCACGTCGACCACGGAAAGTCGGCGTTGGTCCGGGCGCTGACCGGAATGGAGCCGGACCGCTGGGCTGAAGAACGCCGGCGGGGCATGACGATCGATCTCGGCTTCGCGTGGACGTCCCTGCCGGGCCGGCCTGGCCGACGAGCTGCTCGCCTTCGTCGATGTGCCTGGACACCAGAGGTTCATCGGCAACATGCTGGCCGGTCTCGGGCCCGCGCCCGCGGTGCTGCTCGTGGTCGCGGCTGATGAGGGATGGCGGGAGCAATCGGCCGAGCATCTCGCCGCCGTCGACGCCCTCGATGTGCGGCACGGGCTGGTCGCTGTCACGCGGAGCGATCTGGCCGACCCGTCGATCGCGTTGACGCAGGCCCGGCGACACGCAGCCGCAAGCTCGCTGGGCGAGGTGGAGGCGGTTGCCGTATCCGGTCTCACCGGCGTAAGGCCTGCCCGAGCTACGTGCCGCCTTTGGGCCGGCTGGTCGAGCGGCTGCCCGAACCAGTGACAACCGGGCGGGTGCGGCTATGGGTCGACCGGTCGTTCACCGTTCGCGGCAGTGGCACGGTGGTGACCGGAACGCTCGGCAGCGGCCAACTCGCTGTCGGTGACGAGCTCGAGGTCCACGGCCGGCGCGTCCGAGTGCGCGGACTTCAGTGCGCCGGGCGGCCCGCGGACGTGGTGCCGGCTGTCGCGCGGGTTGCCGTGAACCTTCGCGGAGTGCCCGCACGACGCGGTGCACCGCGGCGACGCCCTGGTCACATCCGAGGCCTGGCATTTCACGTCCTGTATGGATGTACAGGCTCAGCGTCGACGCGGTCCGGTTGCCCACGCAGCTGTTGCTCCACCTCGGCACCGCGGAACTACCGGTGCGGGTGCGCGCTCTGGTGGACGGATGGCTCGGCTCAGCCTTCCCGCGTCGCTGCCACTCCAGGTGGCCGATCGGGCCATCCTGCGGGATCCCGGTGCGCAGGTGCTGGCTGCGTCCGTGCTCGTGGTCGACCCGGATCCACCGGCGCTGACTCGGCGCGGAGCGGCGCGGCGCCGGGCTGACGAGCTGGCGACCACCGAGGCCGACGCGCATGCCGAGGTTCGGCGACGTGGCGTGGTGCGGCGTAGCCATCTCGTCCGGCTCGGCCTGCCGGTCGCCGACGACCTGCCGGTTCGCCGGGCCGGCGATTGGCTTGATCGCTCCGGGCCTCTGGACGGACGTGGGCCGGGCGCCTGACCGCCACTGGTCGATGAGCGGGCCCGAGCGGCGCCGCTCGATCCTGACTCCGCGTCGGAGACCGCTGTCCAGCAGCTCGACCTGCCGGATCGGGCGCTGCTCGAGCCGTTGGTCGCTCACGCCGACCTGCAGCTCGCTGCCGGACGGAGTACGTCGCCCGGGCACCACGGCGTCCCTGGGCGACGCTGAACCGGCCGTTCGGGCGCTGGAGCAGCGGCCTGGCCGCCGCGCCCTTCGCAGCACCCGACCGAGCGGACCTCGGCGAGCTCGGACTCGGTACCGCCGGAGCTGGCTGTCGCCGTCGCATCGGGCCGGTTGATCCGTATCGGGCCGGAGGTCGTCTTGCTGCCGGCGGCGCTCGACCAAGCGCGCCGGATCCTCGAGCGACTACCCCAGCCGTTCACCACCAGCGAGGCCCGGCAGGCGCTCGGCACGACGCGACGCACCGCCATCCCGCTCCTGGAACGGCTGGACGCGGACGGCTTCACGCGCCGGCTCGATGCCAGCGGACGGAGAGAAACCGTCCGCTGATCATGCGTTAGTTCTGGCTTTGGCCGAGACGACCGCTTCGAAGGCGCCAGCAATGACCGCGTAGCCCTGAACATTCGGATGGATGTTGTTGAGCGTGCACATGAACGTGAGCGCGCATATCGTCGCGACGTTCAGCGGCACGGTGCCCGAGCCGAACGGCACCTCAGTGAAGTCGTTCGTCGTGGAAGGCGCCCGACACGTCCGCCACCTTCAGGCCGAAGATCCGGTACTCGAACGCTTCCAATCCGTTGAGCGTGTTGGCGACCTGGACGGACTCCGGGCCAAGTGCTTGCCCGGCTCGGGCCGAGCAGCCAGGCGGCAAGGAACGGGTCGTAGTAGGTCATCCCGGCGTACTGCGGGCCGAAGCCGCCGGCTGCGCGCAACGAAACCAGGATGGCCAGCAGATTTCCGCCGATCGTCGCCAGGCTCTCAGCGACGCAGGTCTGGTCGATAACGCCGGACGCGGCACACGGGATCGATGTCGTTCGCCCCGATGTCGATCGTCAGGTACTTGACCGACCCTCGGTGGGTGCGCAGGAACGCCACGGCAGCGGCTAACTGCGACCCAGCGCCGGGATAGCTGCAGACGCCGCCCTGGCGCATGGTTGTCGTCGTCCGCCGGAACAGCCCAGCTTCACCAACTGCAGTTGCGGTTGGCTCTGATGCAGCTGTGCGTAGATCTGGTCGACATATCCCTCGTTGGAGCTGCCGGTGAGCGGCATGAATCCCTGCGACAGGGAGTCGCCGAGGGCGACGTAATAGGTGGCACCCGGGGCGTAGCCGAGGCGACGCTCTGGCCCGTCAGTACCACGGCGACGCTGACGATGATGACGCTGGCGAACTGCCCGAGCCTTCGCAACCTCATTGTTGCCCCTTCGCATCGAGTGCCGGTTCCGTCGCCGCGAGTATGCGCCCGGGAGATGGCCCTGTTCCACATCGGCGCATACGTGACGGCGTCGGTGAGAACGGCTAGTCTCCTCGCAGCGGCTCAGACTGGTAGCCCTTTCGCTGACGTGGCGCTACCGGCGCCGATGAGTGACGGTGATCGAGCGATGGCGGTCGAACAACGGACGTCCGATCGCACCCGCGGATACTCGTTGCATCTGGATCTAACTGAGCCGCGGCTGATCGCGCTCGGCGAGCTCGATGTCGCGCGGCGGTCCCGGATATCGCCGATGCGCTGGCGCTGGTCGACGAGACAGTCCGCACGATTGCATCGTCGACTTGTCGGGCGTGACGTTCTGCGACACGTCGGCGCTCCAGCCATTTATGGAGGCTGCTCGGCGCCGGGTCGAGCGAGGGCAGTCGCCAATCGCGATCGAGTCCACGAGCGCAGCCGTGGACCGGCTGCTCGAGATCCTGCACCTCGATGGTCATCCGTTGCTCGATGTCGGAGGCGTGGGATCGGGTCGAGACGCCGAGGCCGACCCAGATCCTCGACCACCGGGACGAGCAGCCGGTCTAGCGACAGCGACGCCGCTAGTCCCGCTAGCACTAGCGTGAGCGGCATGGCCGTCGCGCGATTCAAAAGATCTGCCTCGACGCCGCCCAGCCGCTCACGGCCGGGCCGTTCTGGGCGGAGATTCTCGGGCTGTCCTGGCAGCCGGACGCCAAGGGCGAAGGCGGGCTGTACGACGCGGGCAGGCGCTGCATCATCTGGGTGAACCAGGTAGCCGCAGGTCAACCCCGTCAAGCGGCGCGTACATCTCGACATGTATGCACCCGCGCTGGGCCCGCTGCTGACGCTGGGTTGCCGCATCGTCCTGTTCGAAGGTGACGACCGGCGGTGGACGGTGCTGGCGGATCCGGAAGGTGGAGGAGTTCTGCGCATTTCTCCGCCCCGACCCGCCGCCAGAGACGCTGCATGGGCTGGCGATCGATAGCGCCGACCATGCGGCGCAAGCTCGCTGGTGGGCCAACCTGTACGGCGGCACGGTGACCGATTCGGACGGGTTCTCGACGATCACCGACGTCCCAGGCGTGAACTTCACGATGGACTTTGCCACAGTGCCGGAGGCGAAATCCGGCCCGAACAGCATTCACTGGGACGTTGCGGGCGACGTGGCGGCGCTCCGCGCGGCTGGCGCAACGGTGCTCCGAGAGCCGGACGGCGACATCTCGTGGCACGTCATGGCTGATCCAGAAGGGCAACGAATTCTGCGTGTTCGCCGAGTGACCGCGGTCGGGGGCGAGTCGACTTTCCCCGAGCCGAGGATCGTGGTTGTCGGGAGCTGCAATGTCGACCTGACCAGCTACCTGCCGCACGGTGCCGAGTCCGGGCGAAACCGTCATCAGCCGCTCGTTCTCGATCGGGTTCGGCGGCAAGGGTGCCAATCAAGCGCTGATGGCGCGACGCCTCGGCGCCCGAGTGGTCATGGTCGGGTGCGTCGGGCGGGATTCGTTCGGCGACATGATTGCTCGCCAACCTCGCCGACGACGGAATCGACACGACCTGGCTCGAGCGAGCAGACGCGGTCAGTACCGGTGTGGCGGTCATCTGGGTCGAGCCGGATGGCACCAATCGGATCGTCGTACTCCCCGGCGCGAACGATGCTGGTGTCAGAGAGGCAGGCGGCGGAGGCGGTGACGGCGATCTCGCCCGCCGTCGTGCTCGCGCAGTTCGAGATTCCCTCAGGCTGCTACGCGTGCGGCATTTGCCGCCGCTCGCCGCGTGGGCGCGACTACCGTGCTCAATCCCGCACCGGCAGCCGCCGCGGACCGCGAACTGCGGGCGTTGACCGACTGGTTGGTGCCGAACGAGGTGGAGCTTCGCCCAGCTGACCTCGACCACATCGACGGCGGATGACGCCTTGCTGGCGGCGGCCGACAGCATTTCGGTCGGTGGGCTACTGGTGACGCAGGGCGCTGCTGGAGTGGCCCTTGTCGATCACGACTCTGTGCTGCGCGTCCCGGCGCCGGCCGTCAAAGTAGTCGACACCACTGGAGCTGGGGACGTGCTTATCGGTGCGTTCGGCTTCGGGCTGGCTCGCGGCATGAGCCCGGCCGCGGCGGCTGAGCTCGGAGTGCTGTGCGCATCTGAATCGGTGCAACGTCCGGGCGCTCAGGCCGCGATACCGACAACAGAGGAAGCCGCCGAACTCGCTGGCACCGGCCGTCACTGGCCTTAGTGCTACTGGCCCGTCCGCTACCGGATCGAACCCGGTGCCAGCAGGGTCGTTGGTGCTTTCGTGGTCGGAGTTGGCGTAGGCGTTGTCCCGTGGGTCGCCCCGCCGGTCCTCGAAGCCAGCAGCACGCCGAGCACGACGATGACGGCCACCAGGCTCGCCACGAGGCGGAACACGACGCCCACTGCCTCGCCAAACAAGCCCGTGGCGCCCGTCGCGGCCCGAATCAGCACTGCCAGCACGACCACGATCACCGTCACGACGATCACGGCTGCGACGGCAAGGTGCGTCACCGCCGCCTGGCTGGTGCCCGATGCACTCGGCGCGTCATAGCCATGCAGGTCTCGCGCCGCCAATGATTGCAGCGTTAACGTTGACATGACGTGCTCCCGTCCGGGCGGGAAACCGCCCAGGCACTCGGGTTCGTCGGTCTGTGGCGGGTGCCCCCGGCGTCGCTGCCAATCGAGGTCCGGGGGCGCCCGCGGGCTAAGTCGTCGGTTCGCGGAACCAGACGTCGCTGTGTGGTGGCGGACCTAGCGCGGTCTTGCGAGCGAGAGTCGGATGCCGATCGACCACCTCCGCTCCGCGCGGTTGGGCGCTGCGGGTGGTCGAACCGGTGAGACCGGGCTTCGCTGCCCTCCGGCCGGCCGGGATCGGTTGCGTCGGCCTATGGGCTCCTTCGTGCTCGTCCACCCATACCGTGAGCATGCACGTGGAAGCTGCATTTGGCAAGTGCCAATTGTCTGTGCCTCTAGTTGATACCAAGAGTTCATGCCTTCGTCGCATGACATCTTCAGACGACTTCGGTCATGATCGGCGATTGAGTCTTGCATTCCCTGGCATTGCGGGTATCTAATGCGCGGAAGTTCGAGCGGCATGTCCTGTTGGCACGTGCCGAACGCAGACAACCATCAATAGAGGAGCAGCCGTATCGTGGCGCGCCAGGCCAGTCCCACGCTTCGCCGTCGAGAGCTTGGTTCCCGACTGCGCCAACCCGGATGGCCCAGGGCAAGACGGCGGAAGACGTCGCACAGGCACTGATGGTTCTCGGCGACGAAGATCACCCGGTTGGAGACCGGCGCCCGCGGGGTCAACATGCGCGACATCCGGGACCTCTGCAACTTCTACGAGGTCAGCGAGGCCGAGCGGGAGCATCTTGATGCGCCTGGCGAGGCAGAGCCGCGAGGACTCGTGGTTCCAGCACTACGACCTACAACACCCGACCTATATCGGTCTGGAGGCGTCCGCCGCGTCGATTGCCGACTACAAGTCGGATGTGATCAACGGTTTGCTGCAGACCGAGCGGTATGCCCGAGCGATCCTGGAAGCAACGCTGCCCGATCCCACCGAGGACAAGATCGAGCAGAACGTCGAGTCGCGCCGCGTCCGCCAGCGGCTCGCTTACCGACGAGCCGCCGCTTGGCCTGTGGGCGGTCATCCACGAAGCCGCGCTCCGCACCTACATCGGTGGCCCGGACGTCATGCGCGAGCAGCTCGAGACCCTGGTCGAGCGGGCCGCCCAGCCGAACGTCGACCTGCAGCTGCTGCCGTTTACGGCCGGCGCCCATCCGGCCATCAACAGCACTTTCACCCTCCTGCACTTCCGCGAGGAGGTGCCCGACGTCGTCTACGTGGAGGGGCTGCTCGGCGAGCATTACCTCGAGGCGCGGGCGGATATCGAGCGCTATCGGCGTGTTTTCGATCAGCTGCGAGCGATGGCATTGAGTCCCAAAGACTCTGCGGCGCAGATCGCGGCGATCGCCAAGACGTTCGTCGACGACTAGCCGGCGAACCTCCAACCCGAGAGGGAGAGACGTGTTCTCACCGAATTACGATGCCGACGCTCTCGCGTGGCGGAAAGCCACAGCCAGCGGCAACGGCGCCTGCGTCGAGGTCGCTGTCCTCGCCGAGGGCAGCGGGGTCGCAGTCCGCGACTCCAAGGATCCGAACGGACCGGTGCTTCACTACACCGGCGCCGAGTGGCGGGCCTTCCTCCACGGCGCCCGGAATGGCGAGTTCGACCTTTAGCTGCTTTGCCAGTGCGGGCTCCCGCCGCCTGCGGAGCCCGCCGCCCAGCCCGAGTCCCGCTCCGGACGCGACACCGTGAGTGACCCGCGAGCGTCGCATCCCGCGCGCTCACGTGACCCGAGTGACTGGTGAGATTCCCAGGCGTCACTCTCGTAACGCAAGCGCGCGGATCGCTTCGTCCCGGGCTCCGGGCTCGACAACCGATCTCCTCCTCCATGCATCTGAGTGATCGCCGCCAGCACTCCATGAAGTGCCGGTTGTTCGACGGCGAGAGGGTTAGTGGCGCCTTGCCATCGCAACGGTACGGCCCGTTCGGTGTTGTAGGTAGATCTGGCCCGATCACTCTCTTCGACACGCCGAACATGTCAGGCACGCCTACGGGCCGGCTGCCTACGGACTCGCTCGTGTGGATCGCCTGTCACGTGATAGGCGAAGCGGTATCCGCTCCCCCGGAGGCGTGAGCAGTTCCGATTGGGATCGACTTAGCTCCGGAGCGCTACCTGCCGGACGCGTATTTGCTCAGCGGGGAGCCAACGGCTCGCCCGCGCCGCTGTGTGTCACCACAGGCAACCCGCCGGCCTGTCCGCCCGCCAATGCCCTGACCCAATTCCGACGCCCAGCCCGATCCCGACGCCCAGCCCGAGTCGGACGCCCAGCCTGAGCCCCTCTCCGGCCGCGACGCCGTAATTGACGTGCGGGCGTCGCTTCGTTCCGAGCTCCTGCGCTCCGTCAGTAGCCAGCTGCGACGTCGACGCGTGGCACCGTGGCCAGCACCTGCTGCTGGTAGTAGATCGGGCCGCCTTCGTCGGCGGTCACGTTCGACGGGTAGTGCGTCGACACCATGAGCGCGTAGATGTTGCTCGCCGAGATCGCGAGCCCGAAGTAGTCGCCGATGAACCCGCTGCCAGTCGGGCACGGATCCCTGGCTCCGGCGCACGGATACTGAGACAAGCCGCCGAGATGCTGTCCCGGCTGCTCCGGATCCCACGTGAACTGCGAGATCCGCACGTTCGCTCCGACCGGCACGGCGCCGCTGCCGCTGTCCTTGTACGCCTGCAACGACGTGTCGATGCAGAAGTTCGTCCGCCCGACGTCGGCGGGTAGCACGCTCGGGTCGTTCGGGCAGGCCTGGCGACGGTCGTAGAACGCGACGGCCACCGCGCCGTTGGGACCCGCCGCGATCGACGGCTGGAACTGGTCGGTCGGCGCACCCGGCGGGTCGACGTTGTCGTTGACCACGACCGGCGCTCGTCCAGGTGGCGCCGCCGTCGGTGGACTGCGGTGAACTTCACGTCCGTCTGGCCCGCGAGCCGGGTCCCAGTCCTCGTAGGTGAGGTAGAGGTGGTTGGGGTAGGTCGGGCTGGCGGCGAAGTTCTCGATGATGCCGCTCGCGGAAGCGCGTGTTCGGGTACACCTCGCCCGGCGGACCGCGTCGACGGTCGTGATCGGGACGAACGGGCCGAACGTCCGCGCGTCGTCGGTCGAGCGGGCGACGTAGATCGTCGACGATCGTCCCGTTCGGCGGGAACGAGACGACCGAGACGTAGACGTTGCCGGCGGCGTCGATCGTCCGGATAGACGAAGGTGGCGCCGGCGCTGACCTGGGACGGCGGCGCGATCGTGACGGCCTTGGCGAAGGTCTGGCCGCGGTCACGCGGAGACCGCCATCCGCACCTTGATCCCGCCGCCGTTGCCGTTGAAGACCGCCCAGGCCGCGTAGACGTGGTCCTGGAACCGGTTGCCGACGATGTGGTTGACCGCGATCCACTGCTTGTCCTCGACGTGGCCGAGCTGCTTCGCCGAGGCGTTGTTCGGCGGCTCGAGCGGCACGCCGCCGTTGCCCTTCACCCAGTGGCGGCCCAGGTCGTCGCTGTAGGACACGTCGATCTCGCCGTCCGGGATGCAGCCTGGTCGCGTCGAAGAACGAGTTGAACGGCAGCATCGTCTGGTAGACGCGGCCCTTGGTGTCGAAGTCGGCATTCGGGTCGGTCGTGTCAGTCCAGCTCGGCGGCATGTCCTGCGTGCCCGGTCGAGACGCAGTCGTAGCCCTGGACCTGGTTGTTGCTCGACGGCGTCCCGCCCAGGATCTGGTAGGCGCCGATGTAGAACATGTAGAACGTCGAGTACTTGTCGAAGAAGAACTTCGACGTGCCGACGAGGTCCTCGGTACCGGGCTTGACCGCAAGCCACGACTCGGAGTGGTTCGCGTTGAACGGACCCGGGCGGCACGTCCCCGCCACCGGGACCCGTGAGCCCGGCGGCACCGGATAGCCGCCGCCCGTCGTCGGGAGAGCTCGCGACGACATTGGTGAATGGAACGCTCGAACTCCATCCGGGTCGGTGCCGCGCCCGCTGCTCCGCCCACGGTCAGCGGCCAGAAGCAGCCGTGGCTAGCACCGCGACTGCGGCCGCTAGAGTCGGGTCATGTGTCCTCCAGTGCCGAGAGGCCGACCCGCACTGGCGGGCCGGGCTCGGGACGCCGATATGAGCGGAGCTTGGTCCTACCTGTGCGCCAGCACAATAGGCGCTGGTGGCGGGCAGGCGGCGTGATTCAGCTAACAGAAGTATCACGGCCGTCCCAGCGTTGCTCTGGTGATGAAGAAGAGTCCAGGACCGTACGGGGATGTCATGTCCGATCACAGCAACATCAGCCGCCGATCGGCCGCGAGCGCAGTCGTCTCGCGACCGGGTCAGCGCGAGATGCTGCCGCGGCGGTCGGATCGTGACGCGCGACGCTCACCCCGGATCGACAGGTCCAAAGGGCGCGAACGGCTCGCAGCACCGCGGCAACCCGCCACGGCATCGCGAGTGCGCTGGTCACCGTGGGCGGGTCCATCTCGGGCCGCTGCGGGAGCATCCGCAGCCGCGGTCCGGCCTGCCCGCCGTTCCAGCGAGTCTCGCCCTGGCGACGCGCCAGCCTCATCCCTGACCGCCCTCGTACACACGCCCAGTCCCGATCCAGCAGCAGGCGACGAGCCTGCTCGAGTACCAGGGCGATGATCTTTACTCCGGCGAACTATGGCGGCTCGTTTCCAGCGGACTTCTCGCCCAGAGCTGGCTGCAGTATCTGTGGACGCTGTTCATCGCGGTAGTAATCTTCGCCGTCCTTGAGGTACAGATCGGATGGGCCAGGCTGTTGGCGTGCGTCGCGGCGAGTCACGTCCTGCCAACTGTCACGGTGGCTCTTCTGGCGCCAGCTGCTCGGTCACGCTGACGTGTCTGAGCGAGGTCGACTACGGCACCTCATGCCTGGTCGTCGGCGCTGTGGCCGGGCTCGCCTGGCTGCGCCGTTCACTGCCCCTCGCGGCCATCGTTGCCGTCGGGTGATCGGCGACGTGATGCTCAGCGCGCCCTGACCGTGATTGAGCACACATTGGCGCTCGTGGTCGGCACGGTCGTTGTCGTCGCTGGCACTGCGAGTCGGGTGGCCGGCAGAGTTCTAGCGCCGTCGCGCGGCCGGCTTCAGGGCCGGGTTGGTCCAGCCCCAGCCGTCCGCGGGATTGATGTTCGTGCCCGGCGGGACGATCTCATCGATGCGGTCGAGCAGCGTCGTCCGACGAGCGTGACGTCGGCGGCGCGGCAGCTGGGACTCGAGCTGCTCCATCGTGCGCGGCCCGATGATCGCCGCGGTCACCGCCGGGTGATTGATCACGAACGCGATGCGCCATCTCGATCAGCGGCATGCCCGGCCTGCTCGGCTAGCTGGGCGAGCGACTCGGCGGCGTCGAGCTTGCGCTGGTTTGCCGGGCAGCGACAGGTCGAAGCGCTGCGGGAGCCGCTCGGCGCGCGTCGAGGACGGCGCAGTCGGCGTCCTTGCGCCAGCGCCCGGACAGCCAGCCGCCGGCCAGCGGGCTCCACGGGATGACGCCCATGCCGTAGCGCGGCACAGGTCGGCAGCACGTCGGCCTCGATGCCGCGGACGAGCATCGAGTACGGCGGCTGCTCGCAGACGAAGCGCTGCAGGCGCTGGTCGCGCGGCCACCCACTGCGCCTCGCACGATCGCCGACGGCGGGAAGGTCGACGAGCCGATGATAGCGCACCTTGCCGGCTGACGAACGAGATCGGTGAGCGCGCCGAGCGTCTCCTCGATGTCGACGTCCGGGCTCGTAGCGGTGGATCTGGTAGAGGTCGATCCAGTCGGTGCTCAGCCGTCGCAGCGAGTCCTCGACCTCGCGGATGATCCAGCGGCGCGAGTTGCCGCGCTGGTTAGGCGTCCTCGCCCATCGGCATGTGGACCTTGGTCGCGAGGACGACGTCGTCGCGCCGGCTGCCGGCGAGCGCCTTGCCGACGATCTCCTCCGACTCGCCGCGCGAGTAGACGTCAGCGGTGTCGATGAAGTTGATCCCGGCGTCGAGCGCGCGGTGGATGATCCGGATGCACTCGTCGTGGTCCGGTTGTTGCCCCAGTCGCCGAACATCATGGCGCCGAGGCACAGCTTGCTGACCGAAGACGCCGGTGCGCCCAGCAGTGGTCGATGTTCCATGAGTAGCCCTTAGTCGATGCACCGCGGTCCCGGTGATTGCTGTGTAGTTGATCTCCCGTTCGGTGGGTTGGCGTGCGGGCGTGGGTGGGCTGCCGGTCTGCCCGGCTGTTCCACTGAATGTCTCCGGTCGGGCGCTGGCGGCGCGGGTCGGTCAGGCCGGTGTGGGTGGCCCGGTCGCGGCGGTGAACAGCCGTTGCCAGGCGCCGGCCCAGGGCCAGTTGGTGGAGTAGTCGCAGTCGGGTGCGCCGGGAGGAGCGGACGACGCGCGCGGCCACGTTGATCAGCTGGGCGCGGAGCGTCGCGGTGGTCGCCCTGGCGTGGATCGTGGAGGCGAGCGCGCCGGTGGCGCGGAGCAGGTTGTAGGCGATCGTGGCGAGCACGAGCCAGGCTGAGTTGGCGGCGAAGCTGCCCGAGGGCAGATGCGCGAGCGGGCCTGCCTTCAGGTCGGCGATGACCTGTTCGATGATCGCGTGCCGGCGGTGGTCGGCTTCGGCGTCGAGCATCGGCAGCGGCGAGTTGGTGAAGACTGCATGGTGGCGCCAGACGCGGAACAGTTCGCCCTGCGCGCTCACCTGCACGTGTTCAGGGTTGGCGTCACGCACCCGGCGCACGATCAGCCGAGCGGTCACGGCGTGTTTCTTGCCGCGGGAGCCGAAGGCGGTGAACGGGATCTCGGCGACCTCGGCGTCGGAGATCCACTGCTGCAGCTGCTCGTCGAAGACGGCCCGTGGGTAGCGGATCGTCGTCCACGCATCCTCGGGGATCGAGGCGATCGCTGCGGTGACTGCCGTGTTCTTGCGGGCCGTGATCGAGAAGGCGACGCTGTGTCGGCGGGCGGCGGCGATAACCTCTCGCGTGTAATACGCGGAGTCGCCGCGCAGCACCAGCATGCCCGTCACGCCCGCACGATGCGTGGACTTGATCGCGTCGGCGACCAGCCTGGCGGCGCCGCGGGCGGAGTGGACCGATCCCTTCCGCAGCCGGGTCGCCACGATCACCGGCGCCGCCGACACGCCGCGGATCGAGGCTGTCGCGAGCAGCGCGTTGAGACCTTTGACGCCGGTGTAGCCGTAGCCGGCGCCTTGCTTGGCGTAGCCGTAGGTGGCCCGCACGGTGTCATCCACATCGAGATACGTGATCTCGTGATCGGCACCGGCAAACATCGGACTGAGTTCGGTGAGCCCGGCCAGCACCCGCGCCGCGACGGCGTCCAGTTGCCGGACATGACCGAACCGGAACGCGCGCAGGAACGTGCCCAGCGTCGACGGTGCTCGCGCCCCGGCGAACAAGCGGCTCATCGCGCCGTGCCGCAGCAGGCCCATGTCGCTGATCGAGTCGGCACCAGCGACCATGCCAGCCACCAGCGAGGCGACCTTCGCCCCAGCAGCCGAACCGGCCGAGCCCGGAACCGTCAACAGCGCGCCCGCGGTCTCGACCAAACCGGCCCGCTGCGCCAACGCCATCACCGGCACCAGACCCGCGGACGCCACCAGGCACGAATCATCGAAGCGCGCGAACCGAACCGGAGCCCCATGGGATAGTTGCACTCGCCAGATGCCCTTCGTGACGGCCGAATCAAAGACCTGAGAAGCTCTGATTCTCTTGCCGCACAAGGGCATCTCGGCGCTACGGCGCGCTCACCAGCTCAAGATCGCGGTGGATCCGCTTAGTTAGACACGCTTGCCGGCTCAATGGTCGGGGCACTTCAGCTCGGTGATGCCTGCCCCAGTTTGGTTCCGGTCGCTGGTCGCCCGGGACTGCCTCGGTTATGGACAAATGCGCCATGAAGTAAATGGGTGCGGCGCCATGCCAATGCCACTCGTCGGCTGGCGTGTTGGACAATGTCGCCTGAGCGATCCTGACGATCTGACCACCCCGGGACTGATGAAGCCCTTCCTGCGACATAGAGGGTCTGGCCGACCGTGGGGAGTGCCGCCGTCCCGGCGGTCATGAAGTGGACGGCGCTGACTTCCGGACGCGCGAGGGCTCCTCGCCTCGCGATGCTGCGTCGATCCAGACGTCTCCGGTAAACCACTCCGCTGGGCCTTTCCGGTCGGCGGTTCAGCTGGACGTCCACGGGCGTCTCCTTACTACGTGTTTGGCCCAGCGGGCCCCTTCGACAGAATGCTTACAACCAGCCCTGCGAGCGGAGCAAGGGGATGTTCTGCCCGTAGCAGCCGGTCACGGCCGCCGGAACCGCGGCGGACCGAAATGCCCGGACCGCGAGGGGCGGGTGGCGACGCCGGCCGCGACCGGATCGTGCGTGAAACCAGCGGTTGGGCGCACACGATCATCGTGCCGAGACCAGCGAAAGCGGCAGCAGCCTCGGATCACCACGTTGGACGCTGTCACACCGACGCAGCTCCAGACGCCAGGGCCGGCCCCTGCCGGGGTGTCAGCTGGCGCTGGGTTGCCAGAGTCGGTCCGCCGCATATAGCTGCGCGTTCGCGGCCACAACGAGGGTCGAGGCGCTCATCAGGATCGCGCCGACGGCCGGGGCCAGTGATGACGCCGGCGCCGGCGAGGACACCAGCGGCCAGCGGCACGGCGATCAGGTTGTAGCCGGTGGCCCAGGCCAGGTTCTGGACCATCTTGCGGTAGCTGGCCCGCGACTGAGCCGGATGACGCTGAGAACGCTGCGCGGGTCGTCGGAGGCCAGGACGACGCCGGCCGATTCGATGGCGACGTCGGTGCCGGCGCCGATGGCCAGGCCGACGTCGGCTCGGGCCAGCGCGGGGGCGTCGTTGACGCCGTCGCCGACCATCGCCACGCGCAGTCCGCGCGCTTGCAGCTCGGCGACGGCTTGGCGTCCTTGTCTTCCGGGCAGCACCTCGGCGAACACCTCGTCGACTCCGAGGTCGGCAGCCACCGCCTCGGCCACCGGCCGGGCATCGCCAGTGATCATCGACGACCCGGATGCCGCGAGCGTGCAGACTGGTCGACGGCCTGCCGGGACTCCGGGTCGGACTTCGTCGCGCAACGCGAGCGCCCCGATGACCTTGCCCGCTTCCACCACGATAGAGCACGGCGCCGCCGCGGTCCGACCATGTCGTCACTCGATCGTCAGCGACGTCCGGCACGTCGAGACCGATCTCGCGCAGCAACGCAGGGCCGCCCACTGCCACGTCGACTCCGTCGACGGTGGCGCGGACGCCGCGGCCGGTCAACGACTGGAAGTCCGCCCGCGGTCGCGTCGCGGCTCGCTGCTGACGCGCCGCGGCCACGATGGCACGAGCCAGCGGATGCTCGGAGTCGGCCTCAACCGCCGCCGGCCAGCGCCAGCAGCGCGGTCGTGCCGTCCGCAGATGCGGTCGACGGCGGCGAGATCCGGCGACGGCTGGCTGGCCCTTGGTGAGCGTGCCGGTCTTGTCGAACAGCACGCGCGTCGACCGTGCGCATCCGCTCGAGCGCGAGCCGGTCCTTGATCAGGATGCCCGCCTGTGCCGCCAGCGCCGGTCGACAGCGCGATGACCAGCGGGATCGCGCAGTCCGAGGGCGTGCGGGCAGGCGATCACCAGCACGGTCACCGTGCGCTCCACCGCCTGCGTCGGATCGCCAACGCACGAACCAGACCGACGAAGGTGATGACCGCCAGCGCGCGGTGGCAAAGTAGAACAGCAGCGGCGGCGGCGCGGTCGGCCAGCGCCTGCGCTCTGGATCGCGATGCCTGCGCCTGCGCGACCAGCCGGCGGATCCCGGCCAGGCGCGGTGTCGTCGCCGACCGCGTCGACACGGACGCGCAGCGCGGAGTCGGTCGCCACCGTGCCAGCCACCACCCGGTCCCCGATCGTCTTCGCGCACCGGTCGAGATTCGCCGGTGATCATCGACTCGTCGAGCTCGGCGCGGCCCGTCCACGCACCGTGCCGTCGGCCGGGACCGGCCGCCCGGGCGCACCAGGACCGATGTCGCCCGGCTGCAGGTCAGCCAGCCCAACGGACGCCACTGCTCCGTCGTCGATCCGCTCGGCGCTGTCGGGCAGCAGCGGCCGCTAGCGCGTCGAGGGCGCTCGCTGCGCCTGGCCGAGCGCCCGCATCTCCAGCCAGTGGCCGAGCAGCATGATCACGACCAGCAGCGCCAGCTCCCACCAGAAATCCAGGTCGACGCCACCGATGTCGAGCGCACGGTAGCGACGCTGGCACCGAACGCCACGGTGATGGCCAGGGCGATCAGCAGCATCATCGCCCGGCTGCGCGCGCGCGCAGCTCTGACCAAGCACCGGTGAGAAATGGCCAACCGCCGTAGAAGAAAACGACTGTGCCCAACACGCGGTGAGATCCAGGCCGTGCCCGGCGGCAGGCCATAGCCGAGCAGGTCGGCGAACATCAGGGCTGAATCCGACGACCGGCAGAGAGCCAGCAGCAGGCTGAGCGCAGAACCGGTCGCGGAACTGAGCGGCGTGGTCACTGCTCCCCGTGGCCCATATGTTGCCATGACCGGCGTGCTCGTGCTTGTTGCCGGATCCGCACTATGAGTCGACGGGCTCCGGCGCCGAAACGCCTGCGTTCAGAGCCGGGTCATGCCCCGGGCCTTTCGCCGCTGATCTGCAGGAGTTGTCGCAGACAGTGTTCGGAGCAACGGATGTGGAAAGGCGTCACGCCAACGTGTAGTAGACGATCCGCCTCTTCCTTGCGAAACGTCACCAGGCCGGCGGTGCGCAGCAGTTCAGCCCGTACTGACACTGCGTCTTCGCTGACGCCGAGCGCCAACGCCTAAATCACCGACGCACAGCCGATCAGACGGCGACCAAAGCGAGCAGGATTCGCGACCGGACCGGATCGGCCAGCAATCCGAGCAGCCCGGCCAAGCGGCCGGCCTCCTCGATGCTGATCCAGTTCTGATTGCGCCGTCGGCCACCGCGTCGGCATGGACGGGATGGGAATGCGTCGCCAGGCGGTACGTATTACAACCTCCGTATCATCCGCATGATTGCACGGATATACGGAGGAGCAATACGTAACTGAACGAAGGCAC
>ERZ1370068.2733-contig-1865_pt1 | contig 89744 bp, 152 predicted proteins | sample MGYA00561227_ERZ1370068 | MGnify/ENA primary metagenome ERZ1370068 (study PRJEB38410, sample SAMEA6850437) | metagenome | study: Metagenomic assessment of the ecological functions of the soil: analysis of the soil microbiota associated with the... | reverse complement strand
GCCACACCTACGGAGTGCTGCGGCCGATGCGGCTGGGTGTCACCGCCGCGCTCTGGCTCTGGTCGCGGCGCAGGAGTACAGCCGCTACTGGATCGCGGGCGGAGATGCCAAGCATGCCACGGGACGCCGTCGCAGACCTTCGCATCCGCCGCGTGGTGCGGTGTTGCGCGCCAACGATATTGAGGAGCAAGGCCAGTGAACGCAATCGGATTCCATGTACCGCGCGATGGTTGGCGAGCGGCGACGACGCCCGATGCGCCCGAACGGGTCGCGCGTCGATCATCGCGGGCGACAGGGCCGTGGTCACGCTCGACGAATCCGACCGGCTCAACGTGCTTTCCGCCCCGCTGGTGCGTCAATCTGCGGCGGGCGCTGCAGGCCCTGGACGCCGACGCCGACGTCCGCACCAGTCGTACTGACCGGCGCCGATCCCGGATTCAGCGCCGGTGGCGACCTGAAGATGATGCAGGTCGCCGTCGAACAGCTCGGCGCAGCCCGAGGGGGTCGCCGATGTGGGCGGTGGATCCGCCGCGAGTTCGGCGGCATCGCCCCGGCCTCATCGCCGGGTCGGACACGATCTTCGTCGCCGCGCTCGAACGGCGCAGCCGCCGGAGTTGGCCTGGCCTGGCCCCGACCTGCGACCTCGTCATCGCCAGTGATCGCGCGGTGATCGTGCCCGGCGTTCGGCCGCCTCGGCCTGATCCCCGAGGTCGGCACCAGCTGGGCGCTCACCCGTCGTCTCGGCTACCAGGGCGCGCTCGCCTACTACCTGCGCGGCGACCACATCGATGCCGGACACAGCGCTTCGGCTGGGGCTCGACAGGAGGTCGTCGAGCACGACCGGGCTGCTGGCCGCCGCCGACGAATGGTCTTCGCGCATCGCGAATTTGCCGCCGCACGCGGTCGCGATGACCAAGCCATTGCTGCGTGCCACCGCGGACGCCGACTGGAACGCACGCGCTCACGCTTGGAGGAATTCTGCCGAACCGACGTGCTTCACCACCGCCGCGTTCGCCGACAGCGTGCAGCGCGATGCTCGAAGTAAGCACTGCTCGTTCACATTCAGCGGACTTATTCGCTCAGATAACCGAAATCGGCCCTTCGCAGTCCGAATCGCCATTAACATAATCGGCTCGCGGGTCGGACGCCAGGGGTCGAGCATGCTCAGCGCGCTGAAGAGATGTCTTGAGTTTTGAGATGACGATCGCCGAGTGGATCGGCACGGCCGTCATGCTCGCGGTGCCGTACCCGGCCGTCGGCGTGCTGTGGGCAGACTGCACACCACGACCGGGCGACGTCAGGGCGATCGTGTGTGGCTGGTGGATGTTGGCTTCGACGGTGTGCCTGGCGTGACAACCGCTGACTGCCGCATCGACGTCCGCGCGCCGCACTGCGCGCTGGAGACCCGGCCGCCGACGTGACGGCGGCCGAGCGCCATGGACTTCGGGCATTCACCGCCGGCGCCGCCAACGTGGTCATGCAATTGTCTTGGCCGGAGGTCGGTTACGGCGTCGCCGAGAGCAAGGTGGATTCCGGCAATCTGCTGAAGCATCCGTGGAAACGGGCCAGGACGACATTTCAGTATCTGGCCGTGGCGATCCTCGGCGGACCGGACGACCGTGCCGCGTTCAGAGAGGCCGTCGACAGTTCGCACCGCCATGTCAAGTCCACTGCCGACAGTCCCGTCCGCTACAACGCCTTGACCGCGATCTCCAGATGTGGGTCGCCGCATGCCTTTCGTCGGCCTGGAGGACACCTACTCGGTTGGTGCGCGGCGAGATGACCGCCTGACCAGGCCGAGACAGTTCTGCCGAAAGTCGGCGTGGTCGTTGGGCACGACGCTGCAGGTCACCGAGGACCAGTGGCCACCCCAACGCGGGCGGATTCCGACATCTACTGGAAGGACGCCTGCCTGCGCGTCGCGATCGACGATCGGGTGCGTGCCTATCTGCAGGATCTGCTGAATCTGGCGGAATGATCAATCCGGTTCTGGCACTCGCCGTTCCGGCCACTGCTGAAACTCCTCACCATCGGGTTCCTGGCGCCGGTCTTCCGGGACGCGCATGGGTGCGCAGTGAGCGGACTTCGGGGCAGCGCCAGTTCGAGTGGTTGTTCCTACTGGTCGCCTCGTCAACCGGTTCCCGCCGGTGTTCATCCGCCAAGGCGGCAGTTATCTGCTGCTGGCCGACGTGCGCAGGCGGGTCCGCGATCACCGAGCGCTGGTGTGAGGCCATGCTGCGTCGCAGTGTTGAGCCGTCGGGTGAGTGTCGAGGCGATGACTCGAGTTCGCGTTGTGGCTGGCGATTCCCTACATCGTGATCGGGCCGGTGTCGCGCCTTCGGGGCCGAGCGAGTGCGGCTGATCGAGACGCAGCTGCAGACCCGGCTACCGCGCAGGCGCCGACGTGCGCGGCGTACGGGCTGACGGTGCTGATTGGGCCGGCGATGCCTTCGGCGTCGATGTGTGCGTTATGTGAGCAACGGAGACCTGGGAATATGCGAATACTCGCTTGCGGGTGTCAGGCCGGTGGGATTCTTTGACGCTCACGCGCGCACGTCCAGCCACACCGTGGAACGGGGACTCCGCATGACCGCTATCCAGCCAACCACCCGACAGAGCACCATCGAGGTGCGCAATCCCGCCGACGGCAGTTGCTGCCAGCGCGCTGTGGTCGCGGTGGATCCCGCTGGAGTTCAAACGTGATACGGCGAAGCCTCTCGGGGCGACTGGATGAGTCCCGCTCCGTCGATCGAGGAGGCCATTCCGCTTGGTGCAGGAGACTCACCAACGGGTGATGGCGGACCGGGTGGTGCTGACGCCGAGCGTGCTTCACGCTGAACTGCTGGCTCCCGCCTTGATGCTGACGCGCAAGGGCGGGCACCTGCCTGATGACCGCGGTGCCGAAGTTCGAAGTGAACATGGTGCCGCTGCTACTCGTCGACATACCTCCAGAGCTGCAAGACCGCTCAAGGGGTTGATCTACGGCGGCATGAATCCTCGCGCGAGCATGCCGATGCTGCTGTCGATGTACCGCAGCGGCAACCTCAAACTCGACGAGCTGGTGACCCGGCGCTACCGGCTCGATCAGATCAACGACGCCATCACGCGATATGCGCGAAGGCCGAAACATCCGCGGCATCATCGAATTCGACTAGCGGCCCTGTGTAGCCCGGCGGGTTCGGGGTATCGACCCACAGGTCGACGCCGAGTTCCGAGCCCGGCACGCAGTCGTACACCGACAGGTCGGTGACGCCGGACTCCAGCAGCACGTCCTCGCACAGCAGGGCGTTGCCGGTGTACTCGCGGGCGGGCTTGTTGAGGACGACGTACGCGGCGTCGGCGTACACGTCGGGCTTGCGCGCGCGGCCCATCGCCTCGTCGCCGCCGAGCAGGTTCTGCACCGCGGCGGTGGCCACCAGCGTGCGCGGCCACAGCGTGTTGGACGCGATGCCGTCCTCGCGCAGTTCCTCGGCCATCGCCAAGGCGCACAACGACATTCCGTACTTGGCCATCATGTACGCGGTGCGGCGTGAGCCACTCCGGCTCCAGCCGAACCGGCGGCGACAGCGTGAGGATGTGCGGGTTCTCGCGGCCCACCATGTGCGGGATGCAGGCCTGCGACACCGCGTACGTGCCGCGCACCTGGATGCCGTTCATCAGGTCGAAGCGCTTGAGCGGCACCTCGGTGATCGAGCCGAGGTTGATCGCCGAGGCGTTGTTCACGCAGATGTCGATGCCGCCGAACTGCTCGACGGTCTGCGCCACCGCCGCCGCGACCGACTCGCTCGTCGCGGATGTCGCCGACGATCGGCAGCGCCTGCCCGCCGGCCTCCTCGAGCTCCTCGGCCGCGGTGTACACCGTGCCGGGCAGCTTGGGATGCGGCTCGGCGGTCTTGGCGATCAGCGCGATGTTGGCGCCGTCGGCGGCGGCGCGCTTGGCGATCGCCAGCCCGATGCCGCGGCTGGCGCCGGAGATGAACATGGTCTTCCCGGATAGCGACATGTGAGCGTCACCCTATGCCCTGACCGTTCGGATCGAATGGCAGAGTCGAGTATTCGACTACTGGCTGCCTACCCGCGGCTGCCGCGATGCTCAGATCGAGTCAGTCGTCGAAAGGCTGATCGAATGGACCGCCGTGGAGTCGACCCCCACCTATGGCTGGAGGCCGTCAACGACGACGAGGCGCTGGACTGGGTCCGGCAAGCACAATGGGACTGACCCTCGCCGAGCTGTGCGGCGACCGATTCGAGCATGATGCGCGCAAGAGTCACTCGAGAGATCCTCGACACGGACGATCGGATCCCGTACCCGCGCCGCCGCGGCGAGTACCTGTACAAATCCGTCTGGGTCGACGCCGGCCACCCGCGCAGGGCTTTGGCGGCGCACGCACGCTGCGAAGACGGTATCAGCACCGACTGCGCCCGAGTGGGACGTCATCATCGACGTGTGACGCGCTGGCTGCCGACGACGGGCGAGAACTGGGTCTGGAAGAGAAGCGCCGATCGCTATCGAACCCGAATACACCCGTGCCTTGGTCAGCCTGTGGCTCGCGGTAGTCTGGATGCGCGTGTGATGGCGCCGCACCTGACAGACGATGGTGGCGCAGTCGGTCATCGACGGCTCACGCTGCTGCGCCAGCGAATCCAGATGATTTGGCCAAAAGATCCTGGAGACGCCCGCAGCTGACCGGCACGGATTTCCTGGTGAGGGTTGACTGACTCGCCACCCACCGCTGGTCGTAAGCGGTGGCGGCGCTGCTTTCGACGCCGACGACATTGTCGTCGCCCAGCACTTCACCGACTCGGCCGACGGCATCGTCGATACTACCGTACTTCCTGTGTCCTGAAACGCGACTTCGACCAGCGCTCGTCCTACACCGCTGGGGCTATGGCTTCGGCGTATCCAACGCACCTGGGTATGCGAGACGGCATAGATGGCTGGCCCCGTCGCTCACGATAATCGCCGTGCCAACACCCATGTGGTGCGGCGGCGAATACGGGCCGGATTGGCACCTGCAGGCAACGCGCGGGTCGGCACAAGGTCGCCGGAGACTTCGCTGCTGTCGCAAAGGATCTGGTGACTCGGGCGTTCGCGACGGTCGACCAGCTCGGCGCCGTTCGGCACCAGCAGCGGCGGCTTCGCTGATGGGCGTCATGCTCACGCAAGTACCCAGAGCTGTTCGGGGCGCTGGTCTGCCAGAATGCCGCTCCTGGACATGCGCCGCTACCACCTGCTGCTGGCGGGAGCATCATGGGTCGCCGAGTACGGCGATCCGGACGATCCTGCCGAGTGGTAGTATCATCCAGAGAGTACTCGCCGTACCAGAACATCTCCGCCGACCGGAAGCTATCCTCGCCTGCCCTCATTACCACCTCGACTCGCGACGACCGTGTGCATCCCGGTCATGCCCTGCAATGATGACCGCGCTGCGCTGGAAGACGCCGGGCATCAGGTGTGGTTCTACGAGAACATCGAGGGCGGCCACGGCGGGGTGGCGGACAACGCGCAGGCGGCGCGTTCAGGTGAACGCAGCTGGTGTTCGAGTTTCTGCTTACCGCACGCTTGGCCTGCGGACGCGCGGATATCGGCGGTGACCGCGTTGGTGAGCTCGATCAGGTCCTGCGGGTGCACCGCGACGTCCCAGCCGCGCTTGCCCGCGCTGCACAGCACGCGATCCCAGCGCATCGCCGAGGCGTCGACCACGGTCGGCAACGGCTTGCGCTGACCGAACGGCGAGATGCCGCCGATGACGTAGCCGGTGGACCGTTCCGCGGCGGCCCGGTCGGCCATCGTCGCCTTCGGCACGCCCAGCGCCGCCGCGGCGGCCTTCAGCGACAGCTTCGACGGCACGGGGATCACCGCGACGGCCAGACCCTTGGGCAGCGCGATGACCAGCGTCTTGAAGACCTGCTCTGGGTTGACGCCCTCGACCTGCGCAAGCTCCTCGACGGCCTCCTCGCCGAACGACTCGTTGCGCGGGTCGTGGTGGTACTGCAGCACCTCGTGGGGACCTCCGCGGCCAGCAGGGCCGCGATCGCCGGGGTTGCCGCGCGCGCCACCGGCTCAGCGTAATGCGGGAACAACCGCGGCTGTCCGTGCTGTTATTGGATGCAGTTCGGCCCGCAGAACGGGTCATGTCGGTCTACAGCCTCTAGGATCGAAGGAAGGGGTCTTTGGTGCCTGCCATGTGCCTGGAACGTCCGGTGGACATACCGGGCCTGTTTGGTGGCGCCGCAACAGAAGGGACGGTGTTCCCACAATGACCGACATCGACGGGTCGGCGCCCGATACGGCGCCAGAGACGTCGGCGCCCGATAGAGCCACCGGAGACCGACGCCGAGCTGACCGCGCGGTTCGAGCGCGACGCGATTCCGCTGCTCGACCAGCTCTACGGCGGTGCGCTGCGAATGACTCGCAACCCGGCCGACGCCGAGGACTTGCTGCAGGAAACCATGGTGAAGGCCTACGCCGGCTTCCGCTCGTTCCGCGAGGGAACGAACCTCAAGGCGTGGCTGTACCGGATCCTGACCAACACCTACATCAACAGCTACCGCAAGAAGCAGCGCCAGCCCGCGCGAGTATCCGACCGAGGAGATCACCGACTGGCAGCTGGCTGCCAACGCCGGAGCACTCCTCGACCGGCCTGCGCTCGGCGGAGGTGGAGGCGCTGGAGGCGCTGCCGGACAGCGAGATCAAGGAAGCCCTGCAGGCGCTGCCCGAGGAGTTCCGGATGGCGGTGTACTACGCCGACGTCGAGGGCTTCCCGTACAAGGAGATCGCCGAGATCATGGACACGCCGATTGGGACCGTGATGTCCCGGTTGCACCGCGGCAGACGCCAGCTCCGCAGCCTGTTGGCCGACGTGGCCAGGGACCGCGGCTTCATTCGCGGCGAGCAGCAGCTCGACGCACCGGAGGAGGTGTCGTCACGAGCGATGACGAGCGCTGGTCCGCCGCCGATCGGGCCCGTCGATCCCGAGCACCCCGACTGCGCGGCGGTGATCGCCGAGGTATGGACGCTGCTCGACGGCGAGTGCACGGCCGGAGACGCGCGACAAGCTCAAGCACCATCTCGAAGAATGCCCGACCTGCCTGCGCCACTACGGCGTCGAGGAGCGGGTCAAGACGCTGATCGCGAAGAAGTGCAGCGGTGAGAAGGCGCCCGAAGGGCTGCGCGAGCGGCTGCGGATCGAGATCAGCCGCACCACGATCATCCGCCGCGGCTGAGCGCACCGCTTTCGAGCCGGAGTTGGGCCGCTTGCCGTGGTTGGCCTTGGAGTGCTTACGGTCGCGCTTCTTGCGGCCACGCTTGGCCATGATGTTCCTCCGTATGGTCAGGGGTTCGTAGGCCCGTATCCTGCGGGCGCGTCCACTACATCGTCTCACGGCCCGGCCACAGCCCGCCCACCCGGGGTTGTGGTTCGATAGAGCCGGTAGGCAGCCGGAACGAAGTGGGGTGAAGATGGCCGAGGATGTTCGCGCCGAGATCGTAGCCAGTGTGCTCGAGGTCGTGGTTCACGAGGGCGATCAGATCGGCGAGGGCGACACCCTGGTGCTGCTGGAGTCGATGAAGATGGAGATTCCGGTGCTGGCCGAGGTGGCAGGCACCGTCAGCAAGGTGAGCGTGTCCGTTGGCGATGTCATCCAGGCCGGCGACCTCATCGCGGTGATCAGCTGACGGCCGTCACGCCGGAGTGAGCCCCGATGTCCACCCTCGGTGACCTGCTCGCCGAGCACACGATCCTGCCCGGCAACGCCGTCGACCACCTGCACGCCGTGGTGGGTGAGTGGCAGCTGCTGGCCGACCTGTCGTTCGCCGACTTACCTGATGTGGGTGCGCCGCGACGACGGCGCGCTGGTGTGCGTCGCGCAGGTGCGGCCGAACACCGCGCCGACGGTGCTGCTGGCCGATGCCGTCGGCTCACTGGCCGACGCCGACCAGCGTGCCGCTGGTGACGGCCGCATTCGAGTCCGGCACGATAGGCCGGGAAAACATCGGGGGACAACAGGATTCAGCCGGTCTCAAGGTGGAGGCCGTGCCGGTGCGCTACAAGAACGAAGTGGTGGCGGTGCTGACGCATCAGACCGCGCTTGGCCGCCCGCAAGGCCAGCCCGCTGGAGAGCGCCTACCTCGACTGCGCCGGTGACCTGTTGCTGATGCTGTCCGAAGGCACCTTCCCCAACGTCGGTGACCTGGCGATGTCACGGTCGAGCCCCCGCGTCGGCGACGGGTTCATCCGCCTCGACGAGGTCGGCGATCGTCACGTTCGCCAGCCCGCAATGCGATCTCGGCCTATCACCGGATGGGGCTGACCGCCGAACTGCGAGGGCCACAACCTGGTCACGCGTCACCAGGCCGCTGATCGGCGACCCGTTCGAGGCGCAGGAGCTGGCCAACCACGTCCGCGACTCGCTGGCCGGCGGGTCGAGCATGCGCATGGAGGTCGACGCCGGGGAGCGGCCGTGCCGCTGCGCACGCTGCCATTGGTGGTGCACGGCAAGGCCGTTGGCGCGCGCGGTGCTGATTCGGGACGTCACCGAGGTCGCTGCCGCGACCGGGCGCTGCTGTCCAAGGACGCGACCATCCGCGAGATCCACCATCGGGTGAAGAACAACTCTGCAGACCGTCGCCGCCGCTGCTGCGGCTTGCAGGCCCGGCGCACCAACAACGCCGAGGGCCGCGAGGCGTTGATCGAATCCGTGCGGCGGGTGTCGTCGATCGCGCTGGTGCACGACGCGCTGTCGATGTCGGTGGACGAGGAGGTCAACCTCGACGAGGTGGTCGACCGGATCCTGCCGATCATGAATGACGTTGCGACAGTGGACACCCCGATCCGCATCAACCGGGTCGGCGACCTCGGCGTTCTGACGCCGATCGTGCCACCGCGTTGATCATGGTGATCACCGAGTTGGTGCAGAACGCCATCGAGCACGCCTTCGATGCGACCAAGCAGCAGGGCTGTGTGACGATCCGCGCGGAACGCTCAGCGCGCTGACTCGACGTCGTCGTTCACGACGACGGCAGAGGGCTGCCCGACGGTTTCAGCCTGGAGAAGTCGGACCGGCTGGGCCTGCAGATCGTGCGGACGCTGGTGTCGGCGGAGCTGGACGGTTCGCTGGGCATGCACGACGTGCCGACCGGCGGCACGGATGTGGTGCTGCGGGTGCCGATCGGGCGCAAGGCGCGCCTCGCCCAGTAACCGCACAGCGCGGTCACAGTTTGTGACCGATTTCGACAAATTGACGTTCTGTGACGCACTTCGCAGAAATTGCATTTGCACACAGTTACGGCCCCGACAAATTTTGCCGGGGCCGTAGCTGAATTCGGAACGCTGGGTGCGGTTAGACCCCGCTGCGGGCCTTGGTGCGAGCGTTGCGCCGCTTCAGCGCGCGCCGCTCGTCTTCGCTCATGCCACCCCACACGCCTGCGTCCTGGCCTGAATCCAATGCCCAGGTGAGGCACTCGGTCGTCACCGGACAGCGGTTACAGACAAGCTTCGCGTCAGCGATCTGCGCGAGCGCCGGCCCACTGTTCCCCACGGGAAGAACAGCTCCGGGTCCTCGTCGCGACAGACCGCCTTGTGGCGCCAATCCATGAGGTCCAACTCTCCTTACTGTGTGCGCAGCAGGGCGCACGAGCTCTTCTTCGGCTGTTAACGCGTGCACTCAAAATGTTTCTGCACTGTTGCATCCGATGCTTTCACAGGCTGAACAGATGTCAATACTCGCGAGTTAACAAGTGGGTAATCTCACTAACGAGGGTCGTTAGCAGAACCCCTCACTCGTTTGTACTACACTAAACCACATCTGCGCCCTAAATCGGCCGAGCGAATGCCATTAACTGCAGGTCAGAGGGCTGTTATTGCGGGTGGTGCCAGCACGCCCAGCGCATCAGGAACCGCTGTGAACGTCATCGCATCGCCGCGGACCCAGGTAGTCACCGTCGATCTGACACGCCACCGGCGTGTCGCTCGTCACCCGCACCCACGGCAGGTCGTCGTCGCGGATCAGGTGCTTGGCTTCGATCCGCGGCTTCTTCGACAACATCCGTCGCACCAGCCCCAAATTGGCCCAGACGTTCATGCTGGTGGTCGCGAACACGCCAAGGCCGGTCTCGAACGTGGTGGTGGGGTTCGTCCACACGGGCCGCGGCGTTGGCGTACGTCCACGGGCTGGAGTTCGACACGAACGCGAAGTGGACACCCGAAACAGGCTCCCGGTTCGGCAGGTGCAGCGTCAGCGACGGCTCCTTGCGGGCGCTGGCCAGCATCTCGCGGATCGCGACGCGGATGTAGCGGGAAGCGGTCACCTTGCGGCCCTTGTCGCGCTGGGCCTCGACGGCGGCCACCACGTCGCCGTCCACGCCCATGCCTGCCGTGAACACCGCACCAGCGTTCGCCGCAGTCCATCAGCCCGATGCGGCGCCAGGACTTGCGCCGCCGGTAGACCGACAGCAGGTCCACGAGCTGGTTCGTCGCCTCGATCGGGTCGGGGCTGATGCCCAGCGCACGGGCGAACACGTTGGCCGAGCCGCCGGGCACCACCCCGACGGCCGGGGCCGGTCCGCCGGGACCAGCCTCACCCAGAATCCCGTTGACGACCTCGTTCACCGTGCCGTCGCCGCCGTGCACGATCAGCACGTCGACGCCGTCGCGGGCCGCGTCGCGGCGCGATTTCGATGCGCATGGCCGCGGTGGTCGGTGTGGACGACGGTCAGCTTGACGCGGCTCTCCAGCGCGTGGGCGAGCAGGTCGCGCCCCGCCGGAGTGGTCGACGTCGCGTTGGGGTTCACGATCAGCACGGCGCGCACGAGTCCAGAGCCTATCCGCGCGGATCGGCTGGATCGCGGTCAGCTCAGCGCGAGGCCTCATCGGTCGAGTACCACTCGTACACCCCGTCCTCGCGGGTTCGTCGCTCAATCAGTCCCTGCCACCGCAGGTAGGGCCAGATGTGCGAGCGTCTCAGCCATCGCCAGATTCCGTTGAAACTTCAGGAGGGCCTTGGCGACCTGAACTTCCGCGATCTCACGGACGGTGCAGGGGTGGCTGCGGATCATGGTGTGGATGGCGTCGAGCCGGCGTTGTTTGTTGCGCGTTATCGCATCGACTCGGCGTCGGCCGTCGGCGAATGCGCGGCCGTGTCCCGGCATCACCAGCGTCGGGTCGCGCTCGGCGACGAGCTTGAGAGATGCCAGATAGCTGCGGAGGGGATCCTTGTCGAATCCGCGCTCGAATGTGACTGGTGGAGTGACCGCCGGTAGCAGGTGGTCGCCGGAGAAGAGGAGTCTGTCAGTCGGCGACCACAGGCAGATATGACCGAGTGAGTGACCGGGAGTGTGGAGGACCTCCCACTGGCGTGTGCCGATAGAGAGGACCTCGCCCCCGTTCAGGCGGGTGGAGGCTTCGACCACGGAATGGAGGTACGGCAGCCAGGCGACGAGCGTGTCGGCGAAAGCGGGCAACTCGGACTTGGGCACCCCGTGGTCACTGTAGGTGTCGCGCTTTCGCGCCTGAGCGGTGCTCAGGATGCCGGTACTTTTCGCAGTCCAGATCGGTCATGGCGTGCATGAGCAGCTCGGCGCCGGTCAGTTCCATCAGTCTGCCGGCCATACCGTAGTGGTCGATATGAGCGTGGGTGACGATGATCCGTGCGATGTCGTCGAGCACGTAGCCTCGGGCGTTGAGCGCGTGACGCAGTGTGGACAACCCGTCGTCGGGCTCGCCTGGATGCCACATGCCGCAGTCCACCAGGGTCACGGAGTCGCCGTCTTCGACGATGTAGACGTTGACGCTCTCGATGTGGTTGATCCCGATGGGCATCGTGGCCAATCCGATGCCGTCGGGTTGGATTTGGCCACGCAGTTCTGGCGCGGTCGTCACCGTGTTCGGCTCACTCGTGCATCCGCTCGAGGAGCGTGAACCATATCGTGACCTCCACGTCGAACACCGGGCCTGCGTCGGTGAGGTCACCGCTGATCTTGGTGACCTCGAAGCGAGTGATCCCCTCGAGCGTGGTGTAGGCGCCGGTCTATGGCCTCGTGGATGGATGCTTCGATGGTGGGGCCTGATCCGGCGATGTTGATGGACTTCCGCACCGCCATCGTGACCTCCTGAGATGTAAGAGAGTTGTCGGCTCGCTGGGTCCATGGTGTATTGCGGTCGACGCCCATGCCGGTTCTTTTCCGCTGATCGGGAGAGGGCTCGCGGGGGCCCGTCCGCCGCGACCGCCCCGCGGTGGGCCGCGTTGACGTCGCGTTGACGGCGAGTCGATGATGCCACCATGGCGATGGAGCTGAAGGTGGACACGGACGCGGAGGAAGTCGGGTTTGACGCGGGCCGGCTCGAGCGGATCGACCGACACTTCGCCCGGTATGTCGAGGAGGGTCAACTGCCGGGCTGGCTCATCGTGGTCACCCGCCGCGGCAGAGTCGCGCACCTGTCTGCGGTGCGGGCACGCCGACGTCGAGGCCGGGCGGCCGGTCGAGGTCGACACCCTGTGGCGCATCTACTCGATGACCAAGCCGGTCACCTCGGTCGCGGCGATGATGCTCTTCGAAGAGGGCGCCTTCGACCTGACCGATCCGATCGCCCGTTGGTTGCCCGAGTTCGCGCAGCCGCGGGTCTACGTCAAGGGCTCCGCCACTCAATCCGCTCACCGAGCCGGCGATCGAACCGATCCGAGTTGTGGCACCTGCTCACCCATACCTCGGGCCTGACCTACGGGTTCCACCACGCGCATCCCGTCGACGCGATGTACCGCGCGGCCGGGTTCGAATGGGGCACGCCGCCAGGACTTGATCTGGCCGGCGTGCGTCGAGCGATGGGCGCAGTTGCCACTGGTGTTCCAGCCGGGCAGCGAATGGAACTATTCGGTCTCTACAGACGTGCTCGGCAGGCTGGTCGAAGTCGTGTCCGGGCAACCGCTTGATGAGTTCTTCAGGCAGCGGATCTTCGCCCCGCTCGGCATGAACGACACATCGTTCGGTACCGAGGGCGAAGAATCTCGCGCGCGCTGTACGTGCCGCAGCCGGGGACGCGAAAGGCGGTCCGGCACGACGCGTTCGGCGCGGTCGGCCACGGGCAGCCCGGACTGCCTGTCGGGCGGCGGCGGCTTGGTGTCCACGGCGGCCGACTACCACCGGTTCACCCAGTTCCTGTTGCGCCGCGGCGAGTTGGACGGGGTGAGGTTGCTCAGCCCCCGCACCGTCGCGCTGATGACGAGCAACCACCTTCCCGGCGACGTGGATCTCGGAAGCCTATGGGCGGCCGCTGTTCGCGGAGATGCCGTTCAACGGCTTCGGGTTCGGGCTCGGCTTCTCGGTGCTGAAGGACGCGGTGAAGGCGAAGACGCTGTCGAGTGCGGGCGAGTTCGCTTGGGGCGGGGCGGCCAGCACCGCCTTCTGGGTCGACCCGGCCGAGGAGCTGACGGCCATGTTCTTCACCCAGCTGCTGCCCTCCAGCACCCATCCCATCCGCCAGCACTTGCGCCAGCTCGTCTACCAAGCGCTCGTGGCCTGATCGCTCTCGCATTGCCGACCACTCCGGAACGGGCCTGCGGGACATGACGGACGACACAGTCGGCTTCCGGCGTGATGGAAACGACAGCAATAAAATTCGCTAACCAGCGGTTGCTGGTGTGGAATGTAGAGAGAATTTCTCGTCCGGCCTGGAAGGTTCCGATGCTCACCGATATTGCGGCCGTGGTTGCGTCGATTGCTGTGGTGGCCGGCCTGTGCTGGGCGCTTCACGGATGGTTCAGGCTGTCGATTAGCCGGTTCAACAGCGTGGCTGGCCAAGGACGTGTTGGCCGCGTGGGATGCCAGGTTGGCGAAGCTGTCGGCGGACGACCGCGAACGGCTGCGCGCGCAGCCGCCGGTCGCGGTCTTGGAAGCCCTTGTAGCTTTGCCGTCCCAGCGGTCACGGCGATTCCAGTTGAGCTACATCCGGTGAGTCGCGGCGGATGCGAGGACCTCGCGGGCCGCGTCCGCAGTCTACTTGCGCGGCGACGTCCACGCCGCGGGCCACTAGCTCATCGGAGATCACTTCTACCGTCATGACGGCGGGCGTGACGCCGTGGTCGGTCAGGGCCCGCACCATTCCGACCGTGTCGCCGTATCCCTGCCCCGGCGGCAGCCGATGGCCGAGCGATTCCGCGCGGAGCGGCTCCATCGGCTCCGCCCGCACGTCACACAGCTGCACCGAAATGATCCGCTCCGGCAGGCACGTCATCGAGGTCGGCGACCTGCTGCCCGGCCCGCGCCCAGTGCCAGCCGTCGACGATGAGGCCGGCGTTCGGTACCCCTGCACGATCCGCCAGGCCGTCGCGAGGTCGGGGACACCGCTGTAGGGCATGAACTCCAGCGCAACGGTCAGATCTGGGCCCGCGCGCTCACAGAGGGCGGCGAACTCCTCGCCCACGACGTCGAGCGGGAGCTTCTCCAGCAGCCCGGCGTTGAGGTGCCGTACGCCGAAAGCACGCGCCATGTGGAAGACGGTTCGCTCCTTGGCCTGCTGTGCCTCGTCGCGGTCGGCCGCAGTGCCCCAACCGGTGAGGTACTCGACTTCCAGGATCCGCACCCCGTGCTGCTCCGCGATGGCCAGCATCGCGGCGTCGTCGAGGCCGGCGGCCCAGTAGTTCTCCGCGCGTAGCCCGATGCCGTCGTATCCGGCGGCGGCGGCGGCGCGTACCCGCTCGCCGAACTCGACTTCGGTGCCGAGCGTGTAGGAGCTGACGACGAGCGGAGGCGCACCGGTCATCGTCAGTTGCCGTCGTTCATCGGTTTGTCACAGGCTGTGCGCAATCAAAGACCCATCATCCTCGACCCCGGTCGGGAGGCGCGACCGTGTCCGTTCCTCCGCGGAGTGGCTCAGCTGCAGTCGCGGGCGCGCTTTCTTCATGGAGAATCCGCCGGACGCCACCATCATCACCCCGGCCATCCCGCTCATCGCTTCGTCGCTCGGGGTGGAGGCGGTCGATGTCAACATCGCGATCTCCGCCTATCTGGTGACCGTCGCGGTCCTCATACCGGTGAGCGGGTGGATGGCCGACCGGTTCGGAACCCGCAGGGTGTTCATCGCGGCAATCGCGGTGTTCACCCTCGCATCCGTCGGTTGCGCGGCCAGCGTGTCGCTGCCGATGCTCGTCGCGATGCGCGTCGTACAGGGAGTCGGCGGCGCGCTGATGGTGCCCGTCGGTCGCCTCCTCGTGTTGCGGTCAGAGTGCGAAGGGCGACCTGGTCCGGGCCATCGCGTGGCTTACCTGGCCCGCCCTCGCAGCTCCCGTGCTCGCCCCGATTCTTGGCGGTGCCGTCGCCACCGTGGGCTCCTGGCGGTGGATCTTTATCGTCAACATCCCGCTCGGCATTATCGGATTCCTGTTGTCGCTGAGGCTGATCCGCGGCGAGAGGCGTCCCAAGCCCGGCGCCGCTGGACTGGCGGGGGCTGGCACTGATGGGAGCCGGCATCGCCGCAGCGCTGATCGCCTTGGAAAGCATCCGGGTGGAGGGCACCAACTGGCTGCACGTCGCCGTCGGTGGTGGAGTCGCGGTCGCCTCGCTTGTCACCGCGGTGTGGCATCTGTTGCGTTATCGCGACCCGCTGATTGAGTTGCGGGTGCTGCGGGTGCCTACGTTGCGAGTTACCGCATCAGCGGGATCGCTGTATCGGATGGTCATCACGGCCGTGCCGTTCCTGCTTCCGCTGCAGTTCCAGCTGGCGTTCGGCTGGACCCCGCTGGTTGCCGGGCTGCTGGTGGCAGCGCTCTTCGTCGGCAACATCGCGATCAAGCCCGCCACGACGCCGTTGATGCGGCGGTGGGGGATACGCCGGGTGCTCCTGGTGAACGGTGTCTTGTCGGTGCTCTGCTTCGGGCTGTTGGCCTGCCTGAGCGCCGATGTACCGGTGGCATTGATCGCCGGCGTCCTGTTCGTCAGTGGGGCGTTGCGTTCCATCGGGTTCACCGCCTACAACACCCTGGCGTTCTCCGACGTCGACTCCGGAGAACTCACACACGCCAACACCCTCAATGCGGCGGTGCAGGAACTCGCCGCCGGACTCGGGGTCGCCGTGGGTGCACTTCTACTCGGCGTGTTCACACCGGTGAGTCACGCCGGGGACAGGCGTACTCATGGACGTATCTCACGTTGGGCCTGCTGATGATGCTCACCATCGTCGAAACCCTCCGACTCCCAACGGATGCCGGCGCAGCGGTCACGCGATAACTAGAGGGCTGGTGTTCGCGTTAGAAGAATTTCATGGTTGCGTCGAACGCCCGGGCGGCTGCTTCGTCCACATCGAGCTGTCTGAACTCCGGATAACTCGATTCGATGCCGAAGGGGCCGTCGTAGCCGATGGACTTCAGTGCCGTGATGAACCCGCTGACGTCGAGATCACCCTCGCCCGGCAGTAGCCGAGTGTTCCGGGCGTTCCACAGGAAGTTGTCGTGTACGCGCGGGCCGTCGTTCAGTTGCACAGCGGCCACTGTTGTCACGTCCAGGTTGGTGATGGCTTCAGCGGTTGACCCGGTGTTGTAGAAGTGCCAGACATCGAGCAGATGTCCGGCGTTACGCGCGTCTGCGCGCGCCAGCAGAGCGCTCGCTGTCGGCACCGAGTTGATCGCAGACCATGCGAACGCCTCGACTGCGATGTTCAATCCAACATCAGCAACTGCCTCCGCGGCGCTCGTTCAGGCGCGTCGCGGCACCGTCGATATCCAGCGGGCCGCCGACGAAGTCACCCGAACTGAGATGATCACCGCCGCCGGTGGTTACGGCCAGCTCCCGCACCTTCTCAGTGTCGCCCGGGTAGCCGATTCGGCCCCGGGAGCGGCCCAGCCGGCGAAGAACTCGATCTCACCGAGCTCGAGGTTGTTGTCCGACAGAATGTCGGCCACGTCGGCGGTCTTGAGGGTCTTGAGATCGTTGAGGTGGATACCGATCCGTGCGAATCCGGCTGCCGAGGCGGCCTCGCACCGTTGTCGGAACGTGAATCTGGGTGGCTCGGCGAATCCGGCTCCGGCGAGGGTGACGTAGCTGGCCGTGAGTTTTGGGGTGCTCATCGCTTTGTCCTGACTCGGTTGGGCTGGACGTCGGCGTTCGCCGATCGCGACCGTTCGCATGACGTGCTTGAACCGTGCGCCTTCTCGCCGACATACTCAACGCGTGAGTTCCATTGAGCGGAACACCTCATTACAGAACGACGACTCGTCGACGTCGGTGGTTCGCCGACTCGCGGCCGTGCTCGACGCGTTCCGTGCCCGAGATGTGTATCTAGGCGTCAACGAAATCGCCCGCCGCACCGATCTACCGAAATCGACGGTGTCCCGACTGGTCAAGGAGATGCACGAAGCGGGTTTCCTCGAGCGCAAAGCCGAGAAAGTCGGGCTGGGGCTGCAGATGTTCGAATGGGGAGAGCGCGCCTCTCGGCGGCGTTCACTGCGCCAGGTGGCGCTACCGTTCATGGCTGATTTGCGTGAAGCGACACGTCAGACGATCCACCTTGCCGTGCTGGACGGCACCGAGGTGGTCTACGTGGAGATATTGCATCGCGAAGGCGCCCCGCGTCTGCCGTCCAGGGTCGGCGGCCGGCTGCCCGCACACGCAACCGGAGTGGGGAAGGCGCTGCTGTCCGCCTCGGATCCCGATGTGATCGATCGAGCGATCGCTGCCGGACTGGTGGCAGTGGGACCCCGGACAATTCGGAATCCTGATGTCCTGAGACAGCAGCTCCGGCGGGCGGCAGTCAACGGGATCGCCTACGAACAAGAGGAATCCGCCGCCGGGGTCGTGTGTGTCGCGAGCGCCGTGCTCGACTCCGAAAGCGTTCCTGTCGCGGCGATTTCGGCGTCGGGGTGGGCCGGGAAGGTTGACATCCGACGAGTCGCGCCCGCCGTCCACACCGCTGCGCTGAGTGTGTCCCGCGTTCTCGCGAGTCGCGATACCTGAGCCGCACTGCGTTCCGCTGTCCGAGCACCATTGGAAGTCTCGGGCATATCGAGTTCATCCAGTGGATCGGATCCCCGATCGTAGGTACGCGACTGAGAAGTGCTAATACGGACAGGGGTGCCAGGGCGCATCCAGGAGGCCGACATGCACGTCCGTTTCGTAACTCCTGCGGGAGTCGAGTTGTGTGACGCCAGCCGAGCTGCCCACCCTGCTGGCCCGCACCGACGGGTTGGTCTGGGTCGACGTGCCGGTGTGGGACGAGCAGGCCGAGCAGACGCTGAGCGACGATCGTTCGGGTTCCATCCGCTCGCGATTCGGGATTCGGCGAATCGCAATCAGGTGCCCAAGATCCATCGCTACGACGACCATCTGTTCCTGGTGCTGCACGCGCCGCAGCCCGGCGCCGGCGGCCATGTGCACTACGTCGAGCTCGACCAGTTCATCGGCGACCGCTACCTTGTCACCGTCCACGGCCCGCTCAACCCCGCGGTCGACCAGGCGGCGGCAATGGTCGAGGTGGACGCGGTGCTGGCGCGACTCGCCAGCGGAAAGCTCAAGCCGGACAAGGCATTCGAGCTATCTTATGCCCTGCTCACCGCGTTGACCGGGCGCCTGCGCACCTACACCGCGGAGCTGACCAAAGACGTCTGGATGCTCGAGCAACGCGTCACCGGCGGACCACCTCGGCGATCCGGAATCGTTTCTCGACGAGATGTTCCGGGCGCGGCACGGTCTGCTCACGGTCAGCACCATGTCCGCGCTGAGCCGCGAGGTGTACAGCCGGATGGCGACCATCACGGCCTGCGGCCCGGGTCACGGGCAATCGCTGCTTCTGGACGCTGTCGATCAGTTCCACCATCTGTCGGTGATGGCGGAAACCCAGAAGGCATATCTACATGGAACGATCGAGTTCTACCAGGCGCGGACCAACACGAAGATGACCATCGCGGCCGAACGGCTCGCGGTGATCGCGGCAGTCACGCTGCCGATCACGGCGCTGTCCTCCGTTCTGGGCATGAACCTGATCGTCAACGATGAGACGCACTGGATACTGCTGGCCATCACACTGGCCGTCATGATGGCCATGTCGACGACGCTGCTGGTCTGGGCGAAGCGCAAGGGCTGGTTCTAGCGGCGAACGTTCGGGGTGCGCTGGAGCTGAATAGCTGAACGGAGATATGAGCTAGTCTCACGAAGTGGATCAAGACAGACCACAGAGTCTGCTCGGTGCGATCATCCGCGAACAGCGCGAGCTTGCGGCGCTGCCCTGCGCCAGCTGGCCAAGTCTGTCGGAATTTCCAATCCGTATCTCTCGCAGATCGAGCGGGGATTGAGGGCACCCTCCGAGGCGGTGGTCGAGGCGCTGGCCGCTTCGCTGGATCTGTCGGTCGAAGAGCTGTACCGGCGTGCGGGCTATGTCGAGCCGGCGACCTCACCCGATGATCACACCCATTCCGACCTCGCGGATGCTATCGCGGCGGCACCCGAACTCACGGCGGCCCAGCGCCGCGCGATGGCGGAGATCCACCGAAGTTTCATTGACGCAAACCGGGTACGCAAGACATCCGGGGAACCACGACACCGACTAACGAGAATCGAACGCACCCAACGAATCTCGTGATTTGCAATTGCTGCGCCGATCCGGTTGCCGCCGACGGGATTCACCGGTCAGCGACCGACGTGAGCCTGGTCACAAATAGCTGTGTTAGCAAGATGTGTGCTAACGTAGCTAGCAACCGGGCCACAGATGGCCATGGTACGAACAGGAGGAACGACAATGGCTACAGCCACAGCACTGCAACCATCACAGCACCGTTCGACGTTGATTTCGAGGCCGGCTACCGAGCGGATTCGCGGACTGAACGAGAAGGTGCTCGCGGCGGCGAAGCAAACCGGGACGATGTCGCTCGACGCGCTACGAGCAGACGGTGAACAGCCTGCTGGATTTCAGCCAGAAGGCCGCCGACTCCACGAAGGTGGACTGGGTTTCGGCGATCGCCAAGGCGCAGGCGTCGATACATCACCGAGGTGACGAACGCCTACACCAAGGCCGCGCGCGACCTGCTGAAGTAATCCCATCGAACGTGCACCGGCACTTCCGGCGGTCTCGAGGAGCACTCTGTTCCGAGAGCCGCCGGAATGCCGAGTGTTCGTCTGTGTCCACCACGGAAGGACTTCACGTGCCCGCCAGTTCTGCCAACGACAGATCGCCGGCCCAGTTCGCTTGGGCGCCAATCGAAGCATGGGCGTCGACCACCGCTGGTGCGACCGTAATACGCCGCCCGAGCGGTGGCCCGGAACAGGACGCCACTGGGGATGGCCGAGGACTTGGCGGAGCTCGCCCGGTGTCGCGACGCTCCTCGAGAGCGGCACGGCACATGCGCCCCGCCCGTGGCCGCCACATGACGCCCGTCGCGAGTCTCGTCAGGATCCTCCAGAATCCTCGAGCCGCACCAGGAACATTGTTCGGAGCCAACTGCCAGCACATCCTGGTCAGACTCAGTGGTGCGTAGTCCAGCGCGGGTTCCAGGTTATTGGTCCCGTGGCCGTCTCGGCTTCCCGTCACGCGAAACTCGGTGGCCAGTTGGCGCGAGAGACTGCGACACGCAACGGATAGCGCGCCGGCGGCCGGCTTCCATTCGCTGCCCAGATCTCGGACGGCGAGTTCGATGGCGGCGGCGACGCGGCCTCCGCCGTAGAAGATCGGCATCGCGATTGCCGCTTTGCCGCACTCGAATTCGTTGCGCGACGTCGCGATCTGCGTCAGCCTGATGACCGAAAGCTTCCGCCGCAGGACGTCCGGCGAGGTGATGGTATGGGCGTGAACGCGGGCAACCCGGCCGCGATGACACGGTCGATGACGCGTGGCGGGGAGAAGGCGAGCAGTGCCTTGCCCGAGGCAGCCGCATGCGCCGGTACGACAGCGTGCAGGAGCCCCTCGGCGTGCACGCGTTCGGAGAACCGATTGGTACGCGGCTGCAACGTCAGGACATCTGAGCCGCGCAGAATGCCCAGCCGCACCTCGCGGCGGGTCGCCCTTGACAGTTCGTGCAGCACCGGCAGCGCCCGCATCACGGTCTGGGTGGTTGAGCAGACTTCGGACTCCGAGTACTCGCTGGCGATCATTCGCAACGGCAAACCGATCCGATAGCTGACGCTCCTCGGTGCGCTCGAGAGAGACGCCAGGCAACCAGTTCCGAGGCCAGGCGGTGCGCGGTCGACGTCGGCAGGTCCGCGGAGGCGGCGATCTCGGTCAACGTGATGCACGTCACCGTCGGCGAACACCATCAAGATCGCGGTGACCTTGCTGGTCACCGACCGTCCGGGATCGGTCGAATTTCCCGCCATGCGGCACTCCTCATCTGTTGTAGAGAGGTTCCCAGTCAGTGGCGGATATAAGCGAGCAGTGCGTCCCGCAGAGCGGAACACCCGCAGGAAAGGCATGGGACATCAACGGTGGCGCGCTCGAATCGGTTAGCCGTGTCGAACATCTGGCCTCGCCCGCGAATCGCCAACGGTAGAGTTGACTGAAGAGTTCGATCATCGCTTTGTCCGCGCTCGACCATGATCAAACTGATGCGACGTTGCGCGTACGCAGAGGGGAACGACATGTCGGAACTCACGAAGACGTTGCAGGTGTTGCCTCACTCCCGACGAGCACGAGGAGTTGAGCGGCTCGCGGTCAGTCGCGGACTGTCAACGTCGACGGTGGCGCGCGAGGGCAATCCTTCGCCTGGTCCGGGCTGAGGCCGCCCCGCGTTCTGCCGAGGATCGTCGATTGGTCCAAGACTGGCAGATTTACCCCTGACCCTCTTGCCTGTGGGATCGCGCGTGGCTGTCCGCGGTGTCCCGTCACGTGAAACTCAGTGGCCAGTTGGCGCGAGAGACTGTGACACGCAACGGATAGCGCGCCGGCGGCCGGCTTCAATTCGGTGCTCAGATCTCGGACGGCGAGTTCGATGGCGGCGGCGACGCGGCCTCGCGCCGTAGAAGATCGGCATCGCGATCGCCGCTTTGCCGCACTCGAATTCGTTGCGCGACGTCGCGATCTGCCGTCAGCCTGATGACCGAAAGTCTTTGGCGCAGCACGTCGGGCGAGGTGATGGTGTGCCGGGTGAACGCGGGCAACCCGGCCGCGATGACACGGTCGATGACGTATGGCGGGGAGAAGGCGAGCAGTGCCTTGCCCGAGGCAGCCGCATGCGCCGGTACGACAGCGTGCAGGAGCCCCTCGGCGTGCACGCGTTCGGAGAACCGATTGGTACGCGGCTGCAACGTCAGGATCATCTGAGCCGCGCAGGATGCCCAGCCGCACCTCGCGGCGGGTCGCCCGTGACAGTTCGTGCAGCACCGGCAGGGCCCGCATCACGGTCTGGTGTGGTTGAGCAGACTTCGGACTCCGAGTACTCGCTGGCGATCATTCGCAACGGCAAACCGATCCGGTAGTGACGCTCCTCGGTTGCGCTCGAGGAGACGCCAGGCGACCAGTTCCGAGGCCAGGCGGTGCGCGGTCGATGTGCGGCAGGTCCGCGGAGGCGGCGATCTCGGTCAGCGTGTGCACGCCATCGTCGGCGAACACCATCAAGATCGCGGTCACCTTGCTGGTAACAGACCGTCCCGCATCGGTCGAATTTCCTGCCACAGCGCGCACCCTCATCTCTGTGGAGACGAGGTTCGCATTTAAGGGTGGGAATGCCCCGCATTCGCTCCCGGCTGTCTGAGAGTGCTCAGTGAGAATTCTAGTCCTCATTGACGAGAGTGTGGCATTAACGGCGGCGGGACAGACTGGCCGCCGTAGTCGTGGATCGGTGCAGCTTGGTTGGAAGTCCTCGAGACTGAGCTGCCGTCGCCTGTACGACGGCGCCGTAGCCGCCGAGCGTCGGAGCAACAGACGCTGAGCCCTTGACTTTCTTGTTCGCGAACGCGACGCCGTCGCGGCACCGTTGTCAGCGCTCGCCGCAGGATCGCTCCCAATGTCCAGACGCCGTACGGCCATGCTCGGACCGCCACGAGTGTGCGTAGGGGCCGCCGGCGAGGATCAACTGGTCATGCCTGCCCCGCTCTGCCACGCTGCCGTTCTTCAGCACGATGATCTCGTCGACGAGTTCGAGGGCCGAAAGCCGATGGGTTATCAGCACTGTCGCGCGATCGGCGGTCGCCACGAGGAGGTCGCGCACGAGCGCGTCGGCGGTGGGTTGGTCGAGATTGGCGGTGGGTTCGTCGAAGACAATCGCGGGGAAGTCGGCCAACAACGCCTGGGCGACAGATATCCGCCGGCGTTCTCCTTCCGACAGTCGTTGACCGTCCTCCCCGACGTGGGTGTCCAAGCCGTCGGGTAGTCGCTCGACCCACTCCAGCAGGCGGACCCGCCGGAGAGCGTCGCGCAGCTCATCGTCGTCGCAGGCCGGGCGGGCGAGACGAAGGTTCTCCCCGGATGGTCGAATCGAATATGTGGGCATCCTGCGCGCAGAGGCCAACAATCCGACGGACCTCGTCTCCGGCGACGTTTCGGGCATCCACGGGACCGATGCGATAGCGCCCTGAGCTCAGCTCGACAAAACGCAGCAGCATCGCCGACAACGTTGTCTTTCCCGCGCCGCTCGCCAACCACGGCGACCGTGCGCCCGGGCATCAGTTCAAGGTCGACATCGGTGACCGCGGCGGGCGCCGACGAATGCGTGTTGGACCAGCGCGCTCCCGCACCTGCAACGAAATCGGCCACAGGTTCGCACGGTCCAACCGTCCAACGTTGGACGGCTCGATCACCGGCACGGGTGTGTCCATCACTTCGATGACTCGCTCGCCACTTTGCCGCGATCTGCTGTACGCGAGCGTCGCAGTCGGAAGGATCTGCACGGCCTCGAAGGCCGCAAGCGGAATCAAGACCACCACGGCGAGCATGACGCCGCTTAGGCGCCGGCACGTACCGCGGATGTGCCAAGGGCGAGCGCGCCCCACACCGCGCACCCGGCACAGACGACGGCCAGTCCCGCACCGACACCGGTGGCCAGCGCTGAGGACCGCGCGATCCGCGTCAAACGGGCATCGAGAGCTCTGGAGCTCGGCCAGATGCTGCGGGGCGGCGCCATAGGCGACCAGGTCGGCTCTCGCGTTCAGCAGCGTGACGACACTCGTCGACAGTTCGGCTCGCGCCGTGGCCAACGGGCCTCGGCATGTCGATTGGCCCAAGAGGTGCGCCGCCGGTGCCGCGACCGCTGCGACCGCAAGGGTGGCAGCCAGAACGGCGGCCGAGGAGGGGAGCAGCGTCGCGACGATACTCACAGCCAGTGCGGCGGCGCCGGCCGCGACAGCCACCGGTTGTAGGACCCGAAGCGGCAGGTCCTGCAGTCCGTCGACGTCGGAGACCATGCGCGCAAGCAGATCACCGCGGTGGTAGACGGGCAGGGCGCCAGGCGACAGCGGCTCCAGCGCGGTGACGAAACGCATCCGGATGGTGGCGAGCATGCGGAAGGCGACATCGTGAGAGACGAGCCGCTCCGAATAGCGCAACGCCGCCTTCGCGAGGGCGAAGACCCGAACGCCCACGATCGCCACCGTGAGCGCGGCGATGTGGGGCTGCAATGACGCAGCGCTGATGAGCCAGGCAGCGCAGGCGATAAGACCCACACCGCTGCCGACGGCAAGCACACCGAGGCCACATGCCGTGAAGAACCGTCTCCGTCCGGGGCGGCCAGGGCCAGCAGCCTCCTCGTCGATCCGGCGTGGCTGGTGACCTCGGACGGAGACCTCACGACAGCGCCGCGCTGGTCATGGGTCGCTCCTCAGGGATGCCTGCGCCAACCTCGACGGTCCGATCGGCGAAATCGATCGCAGAGGGACGGTGCGCAACCATCAGCACGAAGCGGCCGACACTGAGTTGGCGTATCGCAGCGAGCGCGTGCGCTGCTCTGTCGGCGCGTCGAGATGCGCGGTCGGCTCGTCCAGCAGGAGGAGATCCGCTCCGCGCTCGGTGCGCAGGAAGCAACGCGCGAGCGCGATGCGTTGACGCTCTCCAGCGGAGAGGTCGGCACCGTTCTGCGCGATGCGCCGGCGAGGGTCCAGGCCTTCGCACGCAGCCTTCGCCAAAGCTGCTGCAACTTCGGTGTCCGTGGCATCGGGTGCCCCGAGTCGAACGTTTCCTGCGACTGTGCCGGCCACCAGCGTGGGCCGCTGCGGCATCCAGGCAATGTGGCCGAGCCAGCTCTGGCGGTCGGCTTCGGCCACCGACACGCCGTCCATCCGTACTGTGCCTGCGAACGGCTCGAGGAAGCCGAGCATCACGCTCAGCAATGTCGACTTCCCGCAGCCGCTGGGGCCCACCAGTGCTACGACCTCGCTCCTGCGCAACCCGAAAGACGTTGGCGCACAGGTGGCGATCGAAGCGTCGGCCCGCCGGACGGTGACATCCTGCACGGCGACGAACTCCACGGCGCTGGGCGTGATGCGGGTGCCCAGCGGCGGGGCGGGCTCATCGAGAATGTCCAGGATCTTTCCCGTCGCAGACCGGCCCTCGGCGGCGGCGTGATAGCTGGCGCCAAGGGTGCGCAGTGGTTGGAAGGCTTCGGGGGCGAGCAGCAGGACGATGAGTGCGGCCTCCAATTCGATGCTGCCGCCGATGAGGCGCAGCCCGACCTGGACGGCAACGATGGCCACCGACAGGCTCGCAAAAAGCTCGAGCACGAACGACGAGAGGAACGACACGCGCAGCACCGTCATGGTGGTTCGGCGGTACTCGTGCGTCACCGATTGCACTGCCCGGCGCTGCGCGTGCGCCCGACCGAATACCCGAAGAGTCGTCAGCCCTTCGACGACATCGAGGAAATGATTGGACATGCGCTCGAGGGCACGCCATTGATCGTTGGTGCGGCGCTGGGCGGACAGTCCGGCAAGCACCATGAAGAGCAGGACAATGGGAAGGGTCAGCAGCAGCACGACCCTGAAATCCAGTCCGTCGCCCAGACCACCACAACGAATAGTGGCGAGATGATCGCGGTCAACACCAGTTGTGGCAGGTATCGCGCGAAGTATGCATCGAGCGCCTCCAACCCGCGGGTGGCCAGTTGCGTGATCTCTCCGGTGCGATGTTCGGAAGACCACGATGGACCGGCGTCAACGACGCGGCACATCAGGCCTTGTCGCAGCTGCGATTTCACGACTGCAGTTGCCCGCGCCGCCGCGGTCTCCTGCAGATATGACAGCGCGGCTCGCATCAACGTCAAGCCGGCCAGCAGGACCAGAAGGATGGCTGATGTCGTGAAAGTCGGCGCCGCCCAGGAAGACTCGGCTGATGGCTATGGCGAGTGTCACGGCTTGTCCGAACACGCACGCTGCGATGGCAAGTCCGATCACGCACGCACACCAGTAAGAATCCTGAACTGGAGCGCGCGCGCCGCAGCAGGCGTGGGTCGATCGCACGCATTATGTCGATCGGTTGCCGCCCGCGGCGGCGCCGTGCTGCGGGATCAGTGGAATGTGGTCTCGACTCAACCGCCTGCGGAACACCCAGTAGCTCCACGCCTGGTACGCCAGGACGAAAGGAACGACGAGAATGGCGACCCAGCTCATCAGCGTCAGCGTGTAGGACGACGAACTTGCGTTCGCAATCGTGAGGTTGTTGGCGGGGTCGATTGTCGACGGCATCACGTTCGGGTACAGCAGCGCAAAGTAAGTCGCGACCAGCAGCACGACCGAGCTGGCCGTGAGGAAGAAGGCGATGCCGTCGCTGCCGCGCACGTTCGCCACCACTGCGCCGACCAAGGCGGCGACGACCGCGATCGCCAGTGTCGCCGACAGCGCCTCGCCGGTCGAGGCGATGGTCCAGCTCAGGAACGCCGCGGACAGCACGATCGTGACGACGCCGAGGCGGGTCGCCGAGTTCGCGAAGCGTCGTGCCGAATGCCGCCGCTGGTCTTCAGCGCGATGAAGATCGCTCCGTGGGTGACGAACATCGAGAGCACGACCAGACCGCCGAGCATCGTGTACGGCGAGAATAGGTCGAGAACTCCGCCGGCGTAATCGCCCGCGGCATCAATCGGCAGTGCCACCCGACCAGGTTCGCAAAGAACACGCCCCAGAGAAGCGGGACGACGATCGAGCCGAAAACGATGCAGCGATCCCATCGGCGCCGCCACTGCGCATCGTCTTGTTTTCCACGGAACTCGAAAGCCAGACCTCGCACGATCAATGCCCCGAGGATGACAAGCAGCGGCAGGTAGTAGGCGCTGAACGCGGTGGCGTACCAGGACGGGAATGCCGCGAACATCGCCCCCGCGGCGAGCACCAGCCACGTTTCGTTGGCATCCCAGACCGGGCCGATCGTGTTGATCATGACCCGTCGGCCGGTGTCGTCCTTGCCGAGGACAGGAAGCAGAGCCCCGACTCCGAAATCGAATCCCTCGAGCACGAAATACGACGCGAACATGAAGCCGATCAGTACGGAACCAGAATTCAGGCAATGTCACGGGATGGTCCTAATAGGCGAACGTCAGTTGCTGGCGTCGGCGTTTCGGCCTCCGAGCTCGCAGCCGGGCCGTCAGGCGGCGGTCCAGCCTTGCGCGTACCGGAAAATGAGGCGCACGCGCGATGGTGGCGATGACGAGGTACAGGACTGCGAACACGACCGAGGGAGGTGATCACCTGCCACGCGGGAACGGACGGCGATAGTGCTTCGCGCGTCAGCATTTGGCCGAACACCGCCCACGGCTGACGGCCCATCTCGGTGAAGATCCAGCCGAAGCTGTTCGCCAGGATCGCCAGCGGTGTGGTCCAGATGAACGCGCGCCAGAACCAGCGATTGCCCGGAAGCCTGCCGCGTCGAGTGAGCCAGATACCGAGAAGCGCCAACGCCGGTAGTGACGCCGCCCAGGCCGATCATGTAGCGGAAGCTCCAATAGGTGATCGGGACATGCGGCGTGTAGTCGCCGGGCCCGAACCGCTGCGCATACTCGGCCTGCAGGTCGTTGATGCCCTCGACTTTCGCGTGAATGTCGCCGTCGGCAAGATAGGACAGCAGATACGGCACCCGCACGGAGAAGACCTCCCGCGTGGCGTCTCGGGTTCCGATGGTGAAGAGCGAAAACGACGCGTCCGACTTCGAATCCCAGAGGGCTTCGGCCGCGGCCATCTTCATCGGCTGAACTTCAGTCATCACCTTGCCCTGCATATCGCCGGTGATCGTGGTGCCGATGCCGGCCGCCAGTGCCATGAACAAGCCGAACCGCAGCGAGGCGCGCATGACCTCGATGTGCTGTCCTCGCGCCAGGTGCCACGCCGCGATCCCGATGATGACGCGCCGCGCCTGCGAGCAATGCGCCGGCAAGAATGTGCGGATACGCAACCACGGCAACCGGATTGGTCAGCACCGCCCAGATGTCGGTGAGCTCCGCTCGGCCGCGATTCCGCGTTGTACGGTGAAGCCGACGGGATTCTGCATCCACGAGTTGGCGCGTGAGAATGAAGTACGCGGACAGGTTGGTACCGATGGCTACACACCAAATGCACGCCAGGTGAACACCTTTCGGCAGCCGATCCCAACCGAAGATCCACAGCCCGATGAATGTTGCCTCCAGGAAGAAGGCGAGCAATGCCTCCATCGCAAGCGGCGCGCCGAAAACGTCGCCGACGAACCTCGAATACTCGCTCCAATTCATCCCGAACTCGAACTCCAGGACGATGCCTGTCACGACACCCACCGCGAAGCAGATCAGGAAGGGCTTGCTCCAGAACTTCACCATTTTCAGGTATTTCGGCTTGCCGGTGCGGTACCACGCGGTCTGCATGATGGCGAGATAGAAGGCCAGGCTGATCGACACCGGCACGAAGAAGAAGTGGTAGAGCGTCGTCAATGCGAACTGCAGTCGAGCGAACAACAAGCCGTCCATCGCCGTCACCGCCGATGCTTGGCGGAACGGACCGCGGGTTGCGCTGAGGACGGGTAGTCCGAGCAGGGAATCCGCTGTGCGCCAGAGGATCGCCTCAGTGTCGTCGGCGCCGAGACCGAGCGAATGCACCGTCGACGACCGGATCGGTGTCGCCCAGTTCGAAGGGGTGGTCGGTGCCGAGGAGGACGCGGTCGGCGCCCATGTCCGAGACGAGATGAGAGAGCAGCGTGGTGTCAAACACCGCGGTGTCGTAGTACAGCCGTTTACAGAATTCGCTCGGTGGGATCTCGGTTGTGTGAGCCACCTCCTTGCGTTCGCCAGCCGAGGTCGAGGCGACCGCGCAGCCATGGCAGGCAGCCCCCGCCGTGGGCCAGGCACATGGCCAGGTCGAAACGTTCGAAAACCCGGCCGTAGATCATCCGGGCGATGCTCAGCGCCGTTTCCATCGGGTAGCCGACGAGCTGGGGCAGCCAGTAATCGCGCTGGCGGTGGGCGTCGGGCACCCACTCGGGGTGAACGAAGACAAACACGTTGCGCTCGGCCAGCAGGGCCCAAAGGTCCTCATTCACAGGGTCATCGAGCTCTTTGCCACCTCCGCGAGTACCGATCGCAACTCCCTGGAAGCCCAGGTCGTCGAGACAGCGACGAGCCTCGTTCGCGGCGTCGGGGAATCCGAGGGGGATCGACCCGAGACCGTACAACCGTCCGCCGCCCTCGGCGATGTAGCCGGCCAGCTCGTCGTTGCCTCGCGCGATCGTTGTGGTGACGAGCCGTCCGTCTTCGGAGTTGGAGCAGTACAGGAACGGCGGCATGGACACCGCATGGGCTCGAACCCCGAGGTCGTCCATCTCCGCCAGCCGGGTGCGAGGGTCGTACTGGGAGCGGGCGAGGGGCAGCGGTGCGTTCTTCGCCGACTCCGCTCACCGCTGGATCGAGCAGGACGACGTCGTCCCCGATCCTCGACAGGTCCGCTAGGCCGTCGCGTTCGAGCCATTCGAGCAACGGCAGAGGCATCGCGTGGTTGTGCACGTCGATCGCTTTGGCATCGACGTCGGTCCGCGTCCGCCGGCTGCCTGTCGCTGGACTCGTTCGCGGGCATCCAGTTCCTCCACGTCCTCTGGGTCGAACTCCATGTTGGTCGCGCGAGTACTCCGGAGCCACGGCCTTCTTGCTGGATGGAACTTGACCGCTCGAGCCCTACCGTCGCCTCCCGGCCGCATGCCGAGACTCCGCTCGAGCGGTTGTCCGCACGCAGGCTCTGACGACGTGCGCAGTTCGCGAGACCTGTCCAACAACGGAAACTAGCCAAGGAGGACGCAAATGACTCAGACGCCGAACTTCACCCGGATGTCGAGGCGGCCGCGGAGCGAATCAAAGAGACGAGCGAGCGCGTGCTCGCGTTGAGCAAAGAGAACGGCCTCGTATGGCTGGAAGCGTACGAGAAGATGCTGAACGGGGTGCTCAAGCTCGAGGAGGACACCGCCAAGGATCTCGGTTCCGACTGGGTCGAAACACTTGTGTCAACGCAAGCCGACCTTATTCGTGAAACGTCACAGGCATACCTCGGTGCAGTCAAAGATCGACTGAAGTAGTCCCGGCCCTTCGCCGCACAGAGCTGCGCAGCCGACCGACCGAGAATGAGATGCCGGAGTTGGACGACAGCCCGACGACACGTACGCGCCCCAAAGTCGTGGTGGTTGGCGGCGGTTTCGGCGGCGTGAACGTCAGCAGAGTGCTGGCGAAATCCGACGTCGACGTGACGATAATCGACCGGACGAACCATCACCTGTTCCAGCCGTTGCTGTATCAGGTTGCGACCGGCATCCTGCCCGAGGGCTTGATAGCACCGGCACTGCGCCGCGTTGTGCAGAAACAAAAGAACACCAAGGTGGTGCTCGGCGAAGTCGTGGATCTCGACCTGCAGGCTCGAACCGTTGCGGCAGTCGCGCCGGACGGAGCGCGAATAACGCTGCCGTACGACACCTTGGTAGTCGCGGCTGGTGCAACCCACGCGTATTTCGGGCACGACGAGTGGGCGGAATTCGCGCCCGGAATGAAGACGCTGGAGGATGCTCGGCACCTGCGGAATCACATATTGGGTGCGTTCGAAATGGCGGAGCTGGCAACCGACCCGGCGGAACGCGAAGCGTATCTCTCCTTTGTCGTGGTGGGGGCGGGCCCGACGGGCGTCGAGGTCGTCGGCCAGATCGCCGAGCTGGCACATCGCGTGCTGCCCGGCGATTACCGTGAGATCGACACGCGTCAGGCGAGGATTGTGCTCATCGAGGCCGGTCCGGCAGTCCTCGGTCCCTTCGACGAGCGCCTTCAGCGGTACACCACGCGGACCCTCGAGCGGATGGGTGTCGAAGTGCGGTGTGCCACGGCGGCCACCGCGATCGACGCGGATGGGATCACCGTCGCGGAATGACGACGGTGAGGAGCGCATCGAAGCCAGGACCAAAGTGTGGGCCGCAGGTGTGCAGGCCTCCCCGCTGGCAAAGATGCTCGCCTCGGCGACCGGTGCCGAGACCGATCGAGCCGGCCGAATCATGGTCGAACCCGACTGCACGCTGCCAGGCCATCCGGAAGTGTTCGCCATCGGCGACATGGTCTCCCTGAACGGCCTGCCTGGCATTGCCCAGCCCGCGCTTCAGGAAGGAAAGTACGTCGGCAAGGTGATTCGGGCGCGGCTCGATGGCGACACCAACGTCGCGCCATTCAAGTATTTCGACAAAGGCAGCATGGCCACAATCGGCCGAACGCACGCCGTGCGCGCGTTCTGGCGGAATGAGTTTCACCGGCATCATTGCCTATCTGATGTGGGCGTTCATTCACGTCTTGTATCTGATTGGCTGGGGCAACCGGTTCGGCACCCTGTACTCGTGGGGCCGCTCGCTCTGGTTCACGAAGAATCGAGCGCACCGCATCATCACGCTCGATCAGGCGATCGACGAGATCGGTGCTCACGGTTCGGCGGCCGCCGGCACCACTTCATCTGAAAACGGCGCGCGGCAACCATCAACGACGTTGTGAATGATCAGCGGGTCGAGGCCGCACGCGCCCTTGGCGGGACGCTGCCATGTTGTAAGGGATGGACCGCAGCAAGCTGGTCGACCGTTGCGCGTCCTTTCGTCACTGCGCTGAGTTCGCGTGACAGTCCGCCGCACGCCACCGCCAGAGCGGGGAGACTCTGGCGAGATCGTTCTGCGGATCTCCCACCTGAACTTCTATTGCTGCGAGCACTTTACCGTCGGCGAACACTGGCATCGCGACACCGTGGTTTCCTATTTCCAGTTCACCCGATGACACCGCAACGTGCGCCTGCCGAATGGTGCCGAGGTTATGCCGGAACTTCTCGGGCGCCACGATTGTGTATCGCGTGAACTGCGTGAGACCCTTCGCGAGCAGGCCGTCGGTGATGCGTGTCGGCGAGAATGCCAACAGCACCTTGCCGAGGGCTGTGGCGTGCGCGGGCAACGTCGCATCGACGTCAAAACTCGTGACCGGACAGTTCGGTCGCTTCTCTACGTACTTGACCTCGCTGCCTGACAGCACGCCCAGGCGGGCGGGACGGTGAATGGCCGCGGTCAGGTCCTCGAGGACGCACGATGCACGTTCAACCAGGGTCGGCGCCCGCCATTCGGACGTTCCGATTCGACGGAGCGGCGACCCAACGTGGTAGTGACCATCCTCGTCCCGCTCGAGTAGGTCCCAGCTCGCCAACTCGACCGCGAGCCGGTGCGCGGTGGAGACGGGTAGCCCGGCAAGGCGGGCAATGTCGGTCAATGACCGCTCATCGCAATCGGTGAAGGCGAGCAGAATTGCGGAGACTCTGCTCGTGACTGACTGACCCGGCTCGGTCGAGTTTCCTGCCATAGCGTCCTACCTAGCTGCCTCTACAAATGCCACAATCGCCAGCGTGCGCTGTATTCCACGCCGCGAATTTGTGATGATGTCACGTCGTTTGCCGATCAGTCGGAATTGACCATCGCCAATGGTCGGACTAGGCGTCCGCAGCGCCGGCAGCGCGTGCGGAGTCGTCCGCTGACGAAGTCCGGTGCAGCCGGCGACAGCCGTCCGAGCCGCGCAGGCGCGCTCGCTGGATGGAAAGAGCACCGTTGGCGCTGGCGACTCGACCCCCACGGGTGTTTGACTCGCGACAGCGCAGGCGGAGCGCGTTCACGCGACGGACTGACGAAGGATCAAATCAATGAGTGTTGATGCCGCACCAGGTGAGACGCGGCAGCCGCTCGTCATCGAGGGTCTTGCCGGGCTGCGCGAGCGAGTCGGCACGGTGCTCGGGGTCAGCGACTGGGTCGAGACCACGCAGGACAATGTCGACACGTTCGCCAAACTGACGGGTGACGAGCAGTACATCCACGTCGATCCCGAACGCGCGGCGAAGGGCCCGTTCGGCACCACAGTTCAGCACGGGTTCCTGACCTTGGGGACGGCCACCGGGCCTGCTCTGGTCGGTGTGCGTGGTCAACGGATTCAACGTGATCCTGAACTACGGGCTCAACAAGGTGCGATTCCCGCGCCGCTGAAGGTGGGTTCGCGGAGCCGGATGCATGTTGAGTTGATAGAGGTGAACGAAGCTGGAGGGCGGCGCCGAAGCCATCTACCGCCTGAAATATGAGATCGAGAACTCGCCGAAGCCGTGCTGTGTGGCCGACCTCGTCTTTCGGTATTACGACTGACCGTGCCTGTACCGGCGGTCGAGAAACACTGCAGAACAACGCAACTGTAGACGGAGAGCAACATGACAGCTACGGCGAAGCCGGAGATCGGCGCCACTGCAATCGCAAACGGAATCGAAACGAATTATCTCGAGGATGGTTCCGGTGACGACACCGTGCTGTTGATCCACGGTTCGGGCCCGGGCGTCACGTCGTACGCGAACTGGCGTCTCGTGATTCCCGCGCTGGCAACCAAATTCCGCGTCATCGCACCGGACATGGTCGGGTTCGGCTACTCGGAACGGCCGGAGAATGTCGATTACTCGGTGCAGACATGGGCCGATCAGGTCGTCGGGCTGATGGATACGCTGGGAATCGAGAAGACCAGTCTGGTCGGGAACAGTTTCGGCGGCGCGATCGCGCTTCGGATCGCGACTCAACATCCCGAACGCATCGACAAACTGGTCTTGATGGGCAGCATGGGGTGCCCTTCCCGATCACCGAAGGCCTCGAGCGCGTGTGGGGATACGAGGCCTCCTTCGAGAACATGCGCAAGGTGCTCGACGTGTTCGCCTATTCGCGCGAGCTGGTGAACGACGAACTCGCCCAGAGTGCGCTACGAAGGCAGCATTCAGCCGGGATTCCAGGAATCGTTCTCGTCGATGTTTCCGGCGCCGCGCCAGCGATGGGTCGAGGCGATGTGCACCCCGGACGAGGACATTCGACGACTGCCGCACCGAACACTCATCGTTCATGGTCGCGAGGACCAGGTGATACCGGTCCAGACGTCGCTCCGGTTGATGGAGCTCATCGACAATGCCGATCTGTCCGTCTACTCGCACTGCGGGCACTGGTCGATGATCGAGCGCAACGCCGACTTCAACCGCAGCCTGCTCGAGTTCTTGTCGAACTGAGAGCCGGACGAATCGATGGCCACCTCAACCGAATCCAAGCCACAGTCAGCCGATGACGCGCTGGCCGCCCGCGATCCGAAGCTGCTCATCCATATCTACGAGATGATGGTTCTGACCAGGGCGGTCGAGGACCGAATGGTCGCGATGTACAAGAGCGGTGATCTGCTCGGCTCGTTGTATACCGGCCACTGGCACGAAGCGATCTCCGTCGGGTCCGCGGCGGCCCTGAGCGACGGCGACTACATGGCGCCGATCCATCGCGACCTCGGCGCACATCTGTGCCGGGGGATGGAACCGTGGCAGGTGATGGCCAGCTTCATGGGCAAGGCCACCTCGCCAACGGGTGGGCGGGACGGCACCTTGCACTACGGTCGTCTCGATCTGGGTATCTACAACCTGCCCAGCCACATTCCAGCCAACTTTCCCGTCGCGACCGGAATGGCGTTTGCGGCCAAGTACCGGGGCGAGGATCGGGTGTGCCTGGCTTTCTGCGGCGACGGCTCCACCTCCCGCGCGGACTTCCACGAGGCGCTGAACATGGCTGGGGCGCTGACGTTGCCGTGCATTTTCGTGGTCGAGAACAATCAGTTCGCCTACTCCACCCCGGTCAGCATGCAGACGGCGTCGCAGGACTTCGCAGGAAAGGCCGCGGCGTACGGATTTCCCGGTGTGAAGGTGGACGGCACGGACGCGCTCGCGGTCTACGACGCGGTCGAACGAAGCCGTCACGAGAGCCCGGCAGGGCGAGGGTCCGTCACATGGTCGAGGCCGTGACGATGCGCATGCACGGCCACGCCGAGCACGACCCCGCAGACTACGTGCCGCGCGAGATGTTCGAGGAGTGGCGGAAGAAAGACCCCGTCGAACTCTTCGAGCGACGGCTGCTGGACAGCGGCGTGCTCAGCGACGCCACCGCGAAGGAGACTCGAGAAAGGCTCGCCAGCACGCGATCGACGCGCGTCGGAAGGCGCTTGCCGACCCGATGCCGGACGGGAGCACGGTCGAGGAGGGTGTCTATGCCGACTAAAACCGACACAGACGGAGTCACCTATCTCGAGGCCATCGGCCAGGCGATGATGTCGGAGATGGAGGCCGATCCCGACGTCTTTCTGATCGGCGAAGACGTCGGCCAGTTCGGCGGCGCCTTCAAGGTGACCAAAGGCTTCCTCGAGAAGTTCGGGCCGCGACGTGTGGTCGACACTCCGATCGCCGAAACGGGATTCACCGGTCTGGCAGCAGGCGCCGCGCTCGTCGGGCTGCGCCCGATCGTCGAGTACCAGTTCGCCGACTTCATCTCGTGCGCGTTCGACCCCATCATCAACGTGCTGGCGAGGCACCATTACCGCACGGGTGACGCGATGCCGGTGACCATGCGAGCGCCGTTCGGTGCCCGGCTGCGCGCCGGTCCCACGCACTCTCAGAGCGTTGAGTCTTACTTCGCGCACGTGCCCGGGCTGAAGATCGTCATGCCCGGTTCGCCGCAGGACGCGGCGGGCCTGCTGATCAGCTCGATCAGGGACAACAACCCGGTGCTGTATCTGGAGAACAAGTATCTGTACCGGCGGTTGCGCAGCGACGGACCGATCAACCTCGACCCCATTCCGTTAGGTCAGGCCAAGGTGGTCCGCGAGGGCCGCGACGTCACACTGATCACGTATTCAGCCGGTGTGTCGCAGGGCGTCGAGGTCGCGGACGAGTTGGACAAGGAAGGCATCTCGGTCGAGGTCATCGATATCCGGACGCTGGTGCCGCTGGACATCGACACGATCGTCACATCGGTCAAGAAGACCGCACGGGCGGTGGTCCTGCACGAAGCCGCGCGCAGGCTCGGGTTCGGCTCAGAGATTGCGGCCGAGGTGCAGGAGAAATGCTTCTGGCATCTGGACCAGCCGGTGGCTCGTATCGCGGCGAAGAACACACCCGTTCCGACAAGCCCTGCGCTGGAGGACGCGACGATCCCGCAGCCGGCCGAGATCGCGCAAACGCTACGAGAGGTGGCGAGAGCGTGACCGATTTCGACATCGTCGTACTCGGCGGCGGCCCAGGCGGTTACGCGGCCGCGCTCTTACGCCGCTTCCGCCGGCCAGAAAGTGGCGCTGGTCGAGAAGCAGACCGTCAGGCGGCACCTGCCTGCATCGCGGCTGTATCCCGGCCAAGGCGCTGCTGCAGGCCGCGGAGGTGTTCCGAACAGTCCACCATGCGGGCGATTTCGGGATCGGGCTTGGCGCCGAGCGCAAAGCCGGCGGCGGACTGGCGGGCGGTCAACAAGCGCAAGAGCGGCATCGTATCCAACCTGCACAAGGGCCTGTCGGGCCTGCTCAAGCGGCGCAAGGTCACCGTTGTCAACGGGTTCGGCACGCTGACGCCGGACGGTGCGGTCGCGGTAGACGGCCAGACGCTGAGCGGCAAGGCCGTGATCATCTGCTCGGGTCCGAGCCGCGATCGCTGCCGGGAGCTCGAGGTCGACGGCGAGCGCATCGTGACGTCGGATCAGGCGACGAACAGCGACGCCAAAACGCTTCCCGAGCGGGTTGCGGTGATCGGCGGCGGCGTCATCGGCGCCGAGTTCGCGTCGGTCTACACCGACTTCGGGGTTCAGACAACGCTGTTGGAGGCGCTTCCGCACGGCGTGCTGCCGATCGGTCCAGACCGCGACACCGCGGACGTCCTCGCGAAAGCTCTTGCCAAGCGCGGCACGGACATCCACGCGGAGGCCCGCGTCGGGGCTGTCGAGGCGACCAGTAACGGTGTCCTCGTCCCGTTCGAGACGCCGAAGGGCTCTGAGAAGATCGAGGTCGACCAGCTGCTCGTCGCCATCGGTCGCCGTCCGGTCAGCGAGGGGATGGGTTTGGAGGCGGCCGGCGTCGAGGTGTCCGACGGTGGGTTCATCTCGGTCGACACCTCGACGATGCAGACCACCCGTCCCGGCGTCTACGCCATCGGTGACTGCGTGCCCACACCGGGGCTCGCGCACGTCGCCTACGCCGAGGCCGTCGTCGCGGTCCAGTCGGTGCTCGGTGAGAATCCCGCTCCGGTGGACTACGGCAAGGTTCCCTGGGTCGTCTACACGCATCCAGAAGTCGCCTGGGTGGGGATGACCGAAGCCGAGGCGCGAGACGCCGGACACGACGTCGAAGTGCACAAGCACTCGTTCGCCGGGAATGGGCGGGCGATGATCGTCGGCGACACCGAGGGCCTGGTGAAAGTCGTTGCGGCGCGCGGCGGCCCGGTACTGGGCTTGCATCTGGTCGGGCCGTGGGCAAGTGAGCTGCTCCACGAAGGATATTTGGCGGTCAACTGGGACGCCTTGCCGTCTGACGTCGGCTCGCTCATCCACGCTCATCCAAGCCTCTCCGAGGCAATCGGCGAGACGATGATTACATTCTCCGGCCGATCGTTGCACGGCTGATACAGCTCTGGAGGCGATTGAAATGTCCGACGAGACATGGGTTGTGACCCTGCCGAAGTTGGGTGAGTCGGTGACCGAGGGTGTGATCGGCGCCTTCTTCAAGAACGTCGGCGACGAAGTCGAGTTCGACGACCCGCTGTTCGAAGTATCGACCGACAAGGTCGACACAGAGGTCCCGAGCTCGTACGACGGTGTGGTCCTTGAGGTTCTGGCGCAAGAGGGCGACACCGTCTCGGTCGGCGCCGCGATCATGCGGATCGGCGGGAAGGGCGCCACGGTGCCGAACCGACTCCCTTCGGCCGCACACGGGGTGGCGGCGGCCGGCGGACGATCACTCAACGATCCGTCCGCGCCGTCGGTCGGCGGATCGGAGGGTCCGACGACCGAGGACGCCGACTTCTCGCCGTCCGCCACGGGTGAGGTTTTCGAGATCACCATGCCGAAACTGGGTGAGTCGGTCACCGAGGGCACGATCGGCACGTGGTTCAAGGCCGTCGGAGACGACGTCGCATTCGACGATCCGCTGTTCGACGTGTCCACCGACAAGGTGGATTCGGAGATCCCGAGCCCGTACGACGGCAAGATGCTGGACATCCTCGTCAACGCGGGCGAGACGGTGCCGGTCGGTACCGTGCTGGCACGCATCGGGGCGGCGGGCTCGCAGGTGGTCGGACCGGCCGGCAACGGCAGCGGACCGGCCGCCGTCGAGACTCCGCGTGCCGTCGATGCGCAGACCGGCGCGGCACCGGTCGGCCGCGATGGCGCAGGCGGACGGCTGTTGTCGCCGTTGGTGCGCAGGCTCGCCGCCGAGCACGGCATCGACGTCACGACCGTTGCCGGAACGGGTGTCGGTGGTCGCATCCGGCGCGAGGACATCGACGAACGCGATCGCCGCCGGCCTGACAGCGGTCGCCGCGCCGCTGCAACCGCCGCCCGGTCGCGGCCACTGCACCGACCGCGGCTGCACCGGCGGCCGAAGGCCGGCACCGACGGCCGGGACGAAGTGGTGCCGCTCAGCAGAATGCGTCTGATTCTCGCGGACACGCTCAAGGCGTCACAGACGCTCGCCGCATCGGTGTGGACATCGGTGGAAGTCGATTTCGACAATGTCGAACGGGTGCGTACCGAGTACAAAGCGCGGTTCAAGAAGGAGACCGGTGCGTCGTTGAGCTACCTGCCGTTCATCTCTCGGGCGGTTTGTGACGCGCTGCGAGTGTTCCCGACGGTCAACTCGTCGATCGACCTCGAATCCAAGACGATGACGCTGCACCCGTACGTCAACCTCGGTGTCGCAGTGGATCTGGATGAGCAAGGACTGGTGGTGCCGGTCGTCAAGGACGCCGATAGCCTGAACATCCGGGGAATCGCCAGCCAGATCGCGACGAAGGCGGCAGCGGCACGGGCGAAGGAACTGCCCAACAAGGAGATGCAGGGCTCGACGTTCACCATCACCAACCCCGGACCCTACGCCAGCTACGCGTCGTCGCCGATCATCAACCAACCGAACGTCGCGATCCTGTGCACCGACGGTGTGAAGCGTCGCCCCGTCGCGGTCGGTGACGCCATCGCGATCCACCCGGTCGGGATCATCGGAATGGTGTACGACCACCGGGCGTTCGACGGTTCGACCGCGTCGAAGTTCCTGTTGCACATCAGGGACTCGCTCGAACAGCGGGACTGGTCAGCCGAGCTCAGTTGATCGCCGGCGGCGTGGGATGAGCGCGCCCGGCGAAACCGACGGACCGGTCACCGTGCTGGTTGCCCGTCGTGTTCGTGCCCGGCAAAGAGGTCGAGTTCGAGACGTGGGCGTCGGAATTGACGCGGGCCGCATCGGGGTTCGACGGATTTCTCGGGGCGGGTCTGCTGCGGCCGGGGCACGTCGGCGAGTTGTGGCATGTGGTGTACAGGTTCGCCTCGGCTGACGAGCTTGCCCGATGGGAACACTCGCAGACGAGGTCCGACCTGCTGGCACACGGCGAACAGGTGATGTCGACCTACGCATGAGCGGCGGATGACCGGGCTCGAGACCTGGTTCGAAGTGCCCGGCCGCACCGCGCCCGCACCTCCGCGGTGGAAGATGTTCGTGGTCACCTCGATCGTGATCTTCGTGCTCCAGCTGATGCTGAACCTGGTTCTGCGCCAGGTGGCTTTCGCCCATCGCGCTCGTTCCGCGGGTGGCGCTGATCTCGTTCTCGGTGTCGGCGATGATGACCTGGATCGTCCAGCCGCAGCTGGCGCGCCTGCTGGAAGGCTGGCTCTACGCCCCGGCGGTCCAAGTGAGATCTATCGGACATGCCGAACAACTCGCCGAATCCGTCGGCAGCTCGGCGACCGATCAGGGATTAATGGGGATCTGGCTGTTCGGACGCCGCTGAAGCGGGCGAAGGCATCGGTCCACGCCTGCATCACCTGCGTGAACGGCTCGGTGGCCGCCGTCGCCCCCGTCGGTGGCGTCAGTAGCGCCCTCGCCGCCTCCATCTGGCCCTCGCCGGCCGCCCTGAGGTCGTCGACGGCGGTCTGCACCAGCCGGGCAGTGCGCTCCTGCGTGGCCGCGTAGCGGTCGACGACCTCCCGATAGCCCTGCAGGCTCTGCCGCAGGGCGCGGTTGGTCTCCTCCTGGCTGGCCAGCGCCCGCTCCATCGCCTCCAGCGAGGCGGCCACGGTGGTCAGGTTCGCCTGCGCGTCCTCCGACTGCTCCTTGAGCGTCGTCAGCAGCGCGTCCGACCAACTCCGAGCCAGCGCCATGTTGCGCTCGGTGGCAGCCAGCGCGAACTTGGCCAGTTCGCCAAGAACGGATTGGCCCCCGCAGCGGGGTCAGGCGTCGTCCCGGACATGTCTGCCTCCCTGCGCCTCTGAGTAGGCTCACCATAACCCGGTGCTTGGAAAACGAAGCCCCTTATGGCGACGACCATCAAGGTGGCCGAGGCGGGTGATGTCGTCTGACGTGGCCTTCTGCAGCGACGGCTCCACATCCCGCGCGTGAATTACGAACGGCGCCAAGGAAACGCACTGCGACTTTCCGGCGGGGCTGCTGTCACCGCCTGACACGCCTCGAGTAGCTTCTGGGCGAAGAGCTTCGGCGACTCGACGAACACACCGTGGTCGCCTTCGACGGTGACGACGGTGGCGTGCGGTATGCGCGTCGGCCAGTTTCATCTGCCGGCCCGGCGGCACTAACGGAGTCCCTCGTCGTTACCAGGACCGACACCGGGACGTCGACATCGCCGATCCACGTGTGCGAGGTGAAGTCCGCGACGGCCACGAGTGCCGCAGCGACCGTCGACATACTGGTCAGACTCATTTCGGCGCGGACATATCTGCGGCTTTCGTCATCGATGTCGTTCAGGTAGCCGGTGCCGAAAGGCATCCGCGCGCGAGTGAGCGCAGAAGAGGGTTGGATCTGGCGGCGATAGCGAATGCCGGTGAGAGCGAAGAGATCAGGCGTTCAGTCGGAGAGCCCAGGAAGTTGCGGGCACGTGGCACCGAGAACGAGTCGCGCTGACCCGATGCGGATGCCTGCGCCAGATCAGCTGGGCAACCAGGCTTCCCATCGAATAACCGCACGCGATGAACTTGTCGATCCCGAGCCAATCGGCCAGCGCCACGATGTGGTCGGCGCACTTCTCGAGGCTGAATGTCGGCCATGGCCGGATGCCGCGACCGTGGCCCGGTAGATCTGGCGCGACCACGCGGAACCGCCGGCATAGTTCGGCGTAGGCGGCGCCCCAGTTGAGGTCGGCCGTAATGCCAATGCCGTGCAAGAGCATTAACGGCGCGTCCGCAGGGAAACCGAGACTCATCTCGATACGCCATCGACGCACCCCGCGGCAGAGTCAGCGTTGCACGCGGCCACGTCACCGAGACGCCACGTCCCATTCTTGCTTCCAATCATCGGCCGCCCCGGGTGCTGAGTGCTGGCCGCGCCATCCTAAATCAGGTATTGCTCACGTGAGCCGGTTCTCTCTGTCGCGACGCTGCGCCGCCATGCGGACGGCCGAATTCGCCGCCCCGTACGACCCATACGAGCCGACGCGCTGGACCACCTCGAAGAACACGCGCAAACCGTACACGGGTGTGTAGAGGTGATAGAACTCGCCGCCTTCCTCTCGATCGTAGAGAATCCCGAACTCGCGCATGGCGTCGATGAGACCGGGGTGAAGCGCGAAGCGAGCGTAAAGGTCCTCGTAGTAGTTGTTCGACACGGTGAGCAGTGGCGGCCCCGCGGTCCTGCATGACGCGCGCGGTGGCGAAAATGTCAGCGGTCGCGAAGGCGACGTGCTGGGGTTCCGGCACCGCGGGGGCCCATTCTCCGCGGCGTAGCAGCGTCCGCTGCAGCACTATCCGGACGCGTCCCGACGGGTCGCTGAGCGCTCGCCCACGGACGAGCCCGAACGGGGCCGCGAACTCCGTGTCGCTTGCGGGAGCCAGACCGAGGACAGCCCGATAGAACAATGCGGCTTCGTCGAAGTAGTCGAACGGCTGGGTGAGGGCGACGTGATCGATTCGCGTCAAGCCAGTCCCGGCCCAGACGTCCTCGCGCTACTGGGTCGTACTGAGACGTCCACGGTTCCTGGCCGGCTGAATCGCAGAACTGCAATGTGGTGCCGTCGGGTGCGCTGACCGCCGTTCCGGAGCCGTCGCGTGGCGACGCGGGAGCGAGAAACGCCGCCGCGCGTGCCGCGAGTTGTTGCTGCGAATCGGAATCGATTCCCAGCGACGTGATCTCGGCTGACGCCCGTTGCCATGCTGCTGGATTCGTTGAGCAGGATCCGCGCATCACCTTGCTGCCACAGCTGGGTATCGCTCGACCGGTGTGAACCCGTCTTGGTGAAGCCGAAGCTGGTCAGTGCGCGGGCCACCTCCGCCCGCTGACCCGGCGTCTGCGCGACGAGTTCGACGAAGGCGTGGCCGGACAGTGTCGGCGCCGGCGGCGGGCAGGTGAGCCCGAAGGCCACGGTCTTCGGCGGCGATCGACGCGCGACAGACTCCTCGAGGACGAGAAGGGAGCGCAAGTGCGTCGACGGCGGTGTGTACGGGCGCCGATTGGCGGAAGACGTCGTTGAAGACCTCGAGTGACAGGGGGCCCGCGTAGCCCGCCGTCAGAACGTGGTCAACGAAGCGGGGCAGATCGAACTCCCCTGGCCGGGGAAGAGCCGATGGTGACGACTCCACTGCAGCACGTCCATGCTCATCAACGGCGCATCGGCCAACTGCAGGAAGAAGATCTTGTCACCAGGAATCTCCGAAATGGCCGAGATCGCTTCGGGTTCGGGAGTGCGCGACAACACATGAAAGCTGTCAAGGCACAACCCGAGCGCCGGGTGATCACCAAGGCGCACGACGTCCCAGGACTGTTTCCACGTATTGACGTGCCTGCCCCACGCGAGGGCCTCGTAGGCGATTCTCATCCCTCGTCGGCTAGCGCGTTCGGCCAGCTCGTGGAACTGATCCGCAATCCGCGCCGGATCGTCGAGGGCGTCCCCGGCTACCGAGGAGCAGACCAACATCGTGTCGGTGCCGAGCTCTTCCATCACTGCGAACTTGTGCTCGGCCCGGCGCAGGTTTGCGGTGAGCCGGTCGGGCAGCACCGTGTCGAAATCCCGGAACGGTTGGTAAAGGTCGATCGAAAGCCCGAGGTCAGCGCAGCGCTTGCGCACTTCCGCCGGTGTCGACGACGATGCGATGAGGTCGTTCTCGAAGATCTCGACTCCGTCGAAGCCGGCCGCCGCGACCGCGTCGAGTTTGTCTTCCAGCATCCCCGACAGGCACACGGTGGCAATGGCTCGTCGGATGCCGCGGTCGTGACCAGGTGGTGTCGACATCTCACGGATCCTCCATCGCGCCTCATTGCGCCCTGCGGTGATCACCACTATTTCCCCTGCGTAAGGGAGGTAAAGCCGTTCGCTACTGAGTGGGAAGTGCCCGGGTGAGCTACTGATAGGGAAGAATCCCCGCCCGGTCTTGCGACCGAGGTCTCCGGCCTCCACCTTGCGCAGCAACAAGGCCGGCGGTGCGTACAACTGTTCCTTTGTTTCCTCGTACATCGATACCGCGACCGCCGCAGTGGTATCGAGTCCGATCAGGTCGGCCAGGGCCAGCGGGCCCATCGGGTGGGCGCAGCCGGCGACCATTGCGGTGTCGATGTCTTCAGCGGAGGCCAGTCCGGCGTCGACCATCCGGATGGCGGCCAGGCAGGTAGGGATCAGCAGCGCGTTGACGACGAAGCCCGGCGCGGTCCTTGGCGGTGATGATGGTCTTACCGAGCCTGTCGTGGGCGAACTCGTGTACCCGCTGCACGGTCTCATCCGATGTCAGCTCACATGGAATGACTTCGACCAACGGCAGCACCGTCGCCGGGTTGAAGAAGTGCATGCCCACGACGCGTTGGGGCTGGGCGTCACCGCGGCGAGTTTCATGATCGGTATGGAGGACGTGTTGCTGGTGAGCAGCGCATCCGGCCGTACCACTTTGCCCAGGGCGGCGAAAATGGCGGTCTTGGCGTCCTCGTCCTCGATCGCGGCCTCGGCGACCAGGTCACACTCGGACAGGTCGTCCAATGTGTCGGTGAACCGCACCCGGTCGATGATGTCATCGCGCTCGCCGACTGCGAGTTTGCCGTTGCGCACAGCCTTATCCAAAGAAGCGGTGAGGCGCTGCCTGGGCGCCCTCGACCGCGGCCTCGTTCACCTCACGCAAGACGACATCGCAGCCGCTGCGGGCGGCGACCTCCGCAATGCCGGATCCCATGATGCCGCCACCGACAACTCCTACGGCCTTGACCATTCGTTCTCCTGCCTTTCGAGTGACAGCTGCGGCGCCCCAGCGGGAATCTGATGGGGGCTGCGGCGAGCTCCGCATCGTCGAGCGCGCCGGCGCCACGTTTAGTGCGACCGTACCTTGTCGCGCGGATCCGCGCCGTCGTTGCTGTCAGTACTGGATTTGCGCTACGTCGCGCAACTCGTCGGGGGTCGCCGTGCCGAATCCGAAGAATTCCAGGTACGCCGGGATCTGCTCGAACAGCATGTCGGTACCGACCTGAGTCTCACAGCCGCGTTCCTGTGCCGCCCTCAGAAACGGCGTGACCGCCGTTTTCATCACGACCTCGCCGACGAACGTGGTCGGGGCGACCAGGCTCATATCGATCGGCAGTGGATCGCCCTCGTTCATACCGAGGGGCGTTGCGTTCACGACAAGGTCGTAGCCGGTGGGATCGGCAGACCCGGTCTTCACGTCGAGTTCGGGGTAATGCGCGGACAGTCGACTGCCGAGCGATTCGGCCGCCTCGGCCACCGCGTCGACCAGACCCATCCGGCGTCACGCCCGCGGCCGCCAGCGACGCCGCGATCGCCGACCCGACACCACCGGAACCGATGACCAGTGCGCTGGCGTGGTTCAGCTTGCGTCCCTGCGACTTACGCCCCGAACGAAGCCCTCGCCGTCGAACATGTCCGCGAGCAGGCTTCCGTCCTCTCGTTTCAACAAGGCGTTGGCCGCGCCGGCAATTCGAGCCGTCGGGCTCACCTCATCGGCAAGCTCGATCGTGGTCTTCTTGTGCGGCATCGTCACCAGCGCACCACGGATGTTGGTGACCTTGAACAACTCACGCAGGAAGTTCGGGTAGTCGGCCGCCTGGACTCCCATCGGCATGACCACCGCGTCAATGCCGGCCTTCTCGAAAAGGGGTTGTAGATCATCGGCGCCTTGAACGCCTCGGTCGGATAACCGATGTGGGCAATCAGCGTCGTCCTGCCCGAGATCACGCGGGCGCTCCGACCGGGTCCGGGTCATAGGTGACGACCCCCATACCGTTGATCCACTCGTAGATCGGTTCATGCACACAAGGGCTTTCCGCCGCGTGACCGCGCATCGCTCCGGCCAGCGCCACCCAGGACCGGACCTCGCCTGTGCCGTTGCCCGCCTCCATCAGTTCGTCGTTCGGCATGTCGAGTAGTTCAGGTGGAGCGTCGCTTTCCAGCTGCTTCAGGAACCACCTGTCGAACTCCTCGTCGATGTCGCCCACACGTGGCTCGCCGACGAAATGGGAAAGGCCTCCGGCCGCGCACAGGGCGACCCGCTCCAGGCCGGGATAGCTGCGAATCGCATCGCCGACCGCGGCGCCGAAGTCGTACGCGTGGCGCAGTGTCATCAGGGGTGGCTGGGTGCAGTTCATCACGATCGGGACCATCGGCAGACGCATCTGTGGATCGAGCTTGTAGTAGACGGTCATGAAGCCGTGATCGGCGACCATCTTGTGCGAAAGCGCGGGCTGAAACCCCGCTGCGATCGTCTCAGCGAGCAGATGGGAGGCCAGGCCCGGCTCGCCCGGCACGAGCACTTCGGGAACTTCAGCCACTTCTCCGGGGCCCTATGTGCCCTTCGCCGAGGCCGATCACGATCTGAGGGAGGTTGTCGTAGAAGAAGTTCGAAAAGTGCTCGCCGCTCATCATCACGACTGCCTGTACTCCCGCGGCGGCCGCCTTCTCACGGACTGTCGTCCAACGCGCCGAAGAAGTTCTCGGCTTGAGCATCCGGAGCCGACTCTGGGTCCGCTGTCATCATGGGGGCGTGCGACGCGCCATACGCCATCACGATGTCTGCCATCTCGTCTTCCTTTTCGGCTCGTTGTTCTTGTTCTCCAGCAGTTCCCGGTAGTCGGCCCGGCGGTAGCCCATGCGCACGGCAGTAGCCGTTGATGATCACCGGGTGAATGCCCATCGCGTACATCGCGCCCACGTCGCCCGCCTTGAGAGCGCGTTGTTCCTCTTCGCTCAGGTCATAGCCGCTCGTCGAGAGCGTGGGCACCGGGGCTGCCCGCTTCGACAGCCTCCAGAGTGCGCAGGTAGTCGTAGACGCACTGCTGCAACTGATAAAGGCTCACGCCGCGACCTCCGCGGGCATTGGACACACAATCCCCACGATCAGAGTCGCTCATCGGGGCCGGAGAAGAAGTCGGCAGGCCAGATTTTCCACTCGCCGGGACAACGCTCCACCAACAGGACGGTGCGTGCGAGCGTTGGACCCGCAGCGGGCCGTCAGAACGCGTTGGAGAACACAGCCGGGAGGAACCCTGACATGCGAACGGTCGAAACCACCGAAGCTCCTGCGCATACGGGCCCTGTTCCACAGGCAGTCGAGGTGGATGGGTGGGTTTTCGTGTCCGCTCTTTTCGGGGTCGATCCCGGCGACAGGGCAGCTCCCGGACACCGCTGAGGCGGAAGCCGAGCAGCTCTTCGCCAACTTGAAGGCAATCTTGCGGGCCGCCGGCGGCGAGCTCGGCGACGTGGTCCGTGTCGGTATCTTCACCACCCACCTGCAGCGCGATCGCCCGGCACTGAACGAGGTGTGGAAGCGAGCCTTCGGCGATCATCGCCCCGCCCGATCGGCAGTCGAGGCCACCGCGTTCGGCAGACCGGGCGAAAACGCACGGTTCATGGTCGAAGTGACTGCGCGCATCCGCGATGCGAGCGGCGGGACAGCGCCGGAGTAATCACCGCGGTCGACCAGTCGGATCACGGCGCGGAGCATGTCCGTATCCGCCCAGCGGAAATCGTCCGCTGTGATCGTTGACCGCGGCAGCATGCGCGGGTCAACTACCAATACAGCCGCCGTTGGAGCGCTGGGTTTCTTCACGAGGAGATCAGTAATGGCAGATCAGATCGTCGAGCCGGCCGGTTCGCACGAACCAACGGAGTTCGCCAAGACGCCGAAGAAGGCAGCCGCGAGTGGCTGGATAGGCAGTGCCCTCGAGTACTACGACTTCTTCATCTACGCACAGGCCGCGGCGCTGGTGTTTCCGAACCTCTTCTTCCCGCAGAGCAACCCGCAGATGGGTATCGTCGTCGCGTTGGCCACGTTTGGCGTCGGCTACGTTGCGCGGCCACATCGGTGCGTTCGTTCTCGGGCATTGGGGCGACAAGCACGGCAGGAAGAACGTCCTCGTTCTGTGCATGATGCTGATGGGGTTCTCCACGTTGTGTGTCGGGCTGCTCCCGTCGTATGCGGCGATCGGGATCTGGGCGCCGATCGCTGCTCGTCGCCCTGCGATTGATCCAGGGCTTCGCGGTCGGCGGCGAGACTCGCCGGGGCCGGCTCGATGATCATGGAGCACTCACCGTTCGGTCGGCGCGGGTATTTCAGCAGCTTCACTCTGCAAGGCGTGCAGGCCGGACAGATCCTCGCCGCAGCGGTCTTCCTGCCGTTGGCCGCGATACTGCCGGAAGAGGCCTTCAATAGCTGGGGTTGGCGGATCCCGTTCCTGCTCAGCGCGTTGGTGGTCCTCGCCGGTTACATCATCCGTCGACGGGTCGACGAGACGCCGGCGTTCCAGGAGGAGGAGGTCCACGGCGAGGTGCCCAAGGCGCCGATCGTGATGGCGGTCAAGGAGAACTGGCGCCGACATGCTCCGGGTCATCTGCATGGCGCTGATGAACGTCGTTCCGACCACGGTGACCGATCTTCGGGGCGACCTTTGCGACCAACGCGGCCTACGGAGTCGGGTTGAGGGCGTCCGACTACCTCTGGATCACGGTGGCCGGGAACATCGTCGCGGTGATCCTGATCCCGTTCGTGGGCAACCTCTCCGATCGGATCGGTCGACGCCCGGTCATCATCGCCGGCTGTCTTGGCGCGGGCGTCCTCGGTTACCCGTATCTGTATGCGGTGAGCCACGGGAACCTCCCGCTGGCATTCATTCTCGCCGTCCTGATGTGGGGGATCGTCTACCAGGGCTACAACGCCGTCTTCCCGTCGTTCTATCCGGAACAGTTCCCGACCAAGACGCGGGTCTCGGGTTCGCCGTGTCGCAGAACATCGGCACCTTGATCACCGCGTTCCTGCCCGCGATCTACGCGGTGCTCGCCGGCCCGACGCCGGGCGCGTGCGTGGAGAGCAAGAAGTTCATGCCGGACACGGTCCTGCCGTCGGGCGAAACCTGCCGGGCGGCGGCCGACGCTGCTGAAGGACGGGTGATCTGGGTCGTCGGCACCTTCACGCTCGTGCTGGCGGCCATCGCCGCAATCGCGGCGTTCTCCGCACGCGAAACGTCAGGATTCACATGAACGATCTCGGCAAGAAGGACGCCGTCCCCGTTCCCAAAGACGAGTACGAGCGGATGCGGACCGAGGCAAAGGCACTTGCGTCGAAATAGGCGTGCCGCCGCAGGTATCAGTCCTCGCTCGATGCCGACAGGGAGTTGCCATGACGTCCGTGACCGTGATGAACGGCCCCAACCTGAACCTGCTCGGCACCCGCAAGCCGGAGGTGTATGGGTCCACGACACTCGCCGATGTCGAGCGGATCTGCCAGACAGGATGCCGAGAAGCTCGGGCTGGATCTGATCTTCCTGCAGTCGAACCATGAAGGCCAGCTGGTGGATTGGATCCACGAGACCGGTGCGGCCGTCAAGGCGGGCGGCTCGATCGGCGCGGTGTACAACCCTGGTGCGCACACCCACTACTCGTATGCGATTGCCGACGCGATCGAGGCGGCCACGCTGCCCGTGATCGAACTGCACATATCGAATGTTCATGCGCAGGGAGGAGTTTCGGCATCATTCGGTGATCTCACCGCTCGCGCGCGGGATCATCGTCGGGTTCGGTGTGCAGGGTTATTCGATGGCGATCAACGGCCTCTACGAGTTGTCGCAGCGCGCGGGTAGTGGTACTCGTTACGCGGCGAACACCTCGATAGTGCCGAGACCGTCGAACTCGGCACTGATCACGTTGTCCGCGGTGAGTGGTATCGGTGCGGTCAGGCCTCCCGAGAAGATGATCCATCCGGCCTTGAGGACTTCGCCGCGCTCGCCCAGCTGATTCGCCAGCCACGCCACCGACGCGGCCGGATGGCCCATCGCCGCCGCGCCTGCCGCCGTCGCGCGCAACGCCACCGTTCAGCCGCACAACACACCCCAGCAGCCGAAGGTCATCGATGGCGCTCGGCGCCAGTTGGTTTGGGCCCAGCAGGAATCGGCCGGCACTCGCGTTGTCGGCGATCACGTCCGGCAGGGTGAAACGGTAGTCCTCGTAACGGGAGTCGAGGACGTCGACCGCCCCGCAGACCACTTCCGTCGCCGCCAGCACACTGGACACCGTCGCCGGTGCCGCGACGTCACGGGCCAGCACGAACGCGATCTCAGGCTCGACTCGCGGATGAATCAACTCGTCCAGCGCTATCGGCTCGCCGAAGGGTGCGATCATGCGGTCGGTCACCGGCCCGAACAGTGGCGAGTCGACGCCCGTGGCCTTCTGCTTGACTCGGCTCGTCAGGCCCAGTTTGGCTCCAATGATGCGCTCCCCGTTGTCCAATCGAGCCTGGACGACGATGCGCTGAGCGGCGTACGCAGTGTCAATGTCCAGCTCCGGGTTCAGATGTGTGAACGGAGCAATGGCCCGACGTTCCTGCTCTGCCAGTATCAGCTGCTTCGCGATCTCTGCAGCGTCGATCATGCGACACTCCTCGTTGCTTGCGAGAATCGAACCCGTGACCGCGCCGAGGTGCGCGAACTCCGCACGGAATACGTCTCCGGCGGCTGCACCGGCACCATCTTGTGAACCGCTCCCGGCAGAACCACGTCACCGGCATGCAGCTTCGCGCCGAACGACGCAAGTTTGTTCGCGAGCCACGCCACACAGCGTGCTGGATTGCCCAGGGCGGCGGCTCCGGCGCCGGTGTCGATAAGCTCGCCGCCGCGGGAGACGGCGACGCCGACGAGTCGCAGGTCGAGCTCGTCGACGCGGCGTAGCCGTCCGCCCATCACGATGAGTCCCGACGACGCGCGTTGTCGGCGACGGTGTCCACCAGTTTGATCTTCCAGTCCGCAACCCGCGAGTCGACGATCTCCACTGCCGGCAACGCTCCGGCGATCGCCCGCAACGCGGACGCCGTGTTTGCGCCAGGCCCTTCGAGGTCACGCTCCATGATGAAGGCCATCTCGGCCTCAACTCGGGGTTGGACGAGTCGTCCCAAATCGATTTCATCGCCGTCCTCGACGAACATTCCGTCCAGCAGCACACCGTAGTCAGGTTCGTCGACGCCGAGCAGTTCCTGCATCGGCTGCGACGTCAGTCCGATTTTGCGGCCACAGATCCGCTCGCCATTTTGGACCCGCCGGTCGATGTTCACCGATTGGATCGCATAAGCGTCCTCGATGGACAGATCCGGATGTTGATCGGTAAGCGGCGGTATCGGGACCGCCGTTTGATCGGCTTGCCATAGCTGATCTGCCAGCCTTCGGTGAACAACCGCTGTTTTCACAGGGTTGACGATGCTCCGGCGCTCCTGATCTTCAAATACCGTTCCCGGGCAGTGGGAAAGCGCGGTCCCTTCCGGCCAGTGGGAGGACACGCGCCGCGTAGCGTCAACCTGGCCATCATGGAGCACGTGGCTCCACGATCATCATTTGAAGTCGGTCAGAACGCAGCAGAGATCGTCGCGCCCGAGTGGGATGTGATCGGTCCGGACACCGCCGGCATCGGGGATGCACTCAAGGCGGTCCTCGGTGGCGCTGCCAAGAATCCCGCCGACGTCATGACGGCCTCGATCAGGTTGTCGTCGGATCTTGCGCGGATACCGTCGACAGTCCTCAACTCCTGGATCAGGAAACCGAAGGGTGACGACAAGGCCCCGAGCGATCGCCGGTTCGCCGATCCCGCGTGGACGGATAATCCGTATTTTCACGCGCTCCGGCTCGCCTACTTGGCGCAATGCGAGTTCGCGCGATCGCTTGTCGGGTCCTCGGGTGTCGATGCCAAGCAGGCGGCGAAGGCGTCCCTTGGGCTGAACCTGTTACTGGACGCAGTCGCCCCCACGAATTTCCTGGTCTCCAATCCGGTCGCGATGAAGCGAGCCTTCGAGACCAGCGGGTATGAGCTTGCTGCGGGGTGCGCGCAATCTCGCGCTGGATGTCGCGCAGAACAAGGGACGCCCCGACAGGTCGACAGCAGCGCATTCACCGTCGGAGAGAACCTCGCGACGACGCCCGCCAAAGTGGTGTTCCGCAACGAGCTGATGGAGCTGCTGCAGTACGAGCCCCAGACCGACACCGTGCACGCCACTCCACTGCTGTGCAGTCCGCCGTGGATCAACAAGTACTACATCATGGACCTGGCGCCGGACCGCAGCTTCATCGAGTGGGCGATCAGGCACAACAGGACAGTCTTCGCGATCAGCTACCGCAATCCCACGAAAGAGATGTACAGCACCACCATGGACGACTACCTCGTTTCTGGGCCGCGGCAAGCGTTGGATGTCATCTCGGAAGTCACCGGTTCACCCAAGATCGACATCGCCGGACTATGCCTCGGTGGTGCGCTCACCGCGATCACGGCGGCCTACCTCACTCAGACCGGCGACGACAGGGTCGGCAACGTGACCTTGCTCAACACCATGCTCGACTACTCCGAGCCCGGCATGCTGGGGTCTTCACCGACGAAGCGGCGGTCGATCGTGTCGAAAGGCGATGGCCAAGGCTGGCGGAACGCTCGAGGGCGAGTCGATGGCCGGAACGTTCGACATCATGCGGGCCAACGACCTGATCTTCAACTATGTGGTGTCGAACTGGCTGCTCGGGCAGGACCCGCCGGTGTTCGACATCCTCGCCTGGAACAACGACAGCACGAAAATGCCGGGTGCGATGCACGCGTTCTATCTCCGGAATTTCTATGTCCAGTAACCTGCTTGCCCAGGGGCAGCTCGAAATTGCGGGTCAGACGATCGACCTGTCCTCGATCAAGTCGAACGCCTACGTGGTCAGCGCGAAGAACGATCACATCGTGCCGTGGCAGTCGGCGTACAAGACCACTCAACTGTTCTCCGGGACAACGCGATTCGTCCTCAGCAATGGCGGGCATATCGCTGGAATCGTCAACCCGCCCGGTCCGAAGTCGTGGTTCCTCGCCGCGGACGACAACCCTGCCGAGGCCGACGACTGGATGTCCTCCGCTGCAGCGCACGCCTCGAATCGTGGTGGGTCGACTGGGCGAAGTGGTCGGCTGAACATGCGGGAGAGATGACAAGCCCGCCGCCAGATGGGCTCCGCGACGCACCCGTGCTCGGCCCCGGGCCAGGCACGTACGTCTTCACCTGAGAGCTGTTGCGGCACGGCGCGCCGGGCGCGCCTTACCAGGGCGTCGCTTGGGTCAGCACGTCACGCAGCGGCTGAGTCGGTGGTTTTCATTGACTAACTCCTGTGTCTGTGCCGGTGCTCAGGGCAGGTCGGCTTCGTTGGTCAACCTGTCGGCCTGCCGTCTGATGTCGGTCGGCTTCCGTCTGGGCGCTGGTTGCCTCGCGCACGAAGGTCTGATGTTCGTCAACGGCGTCGACAACTTCCCGGGCAGCGGCGCCGAGTTCTTCGCGCCCTCGGCTTTTGACCGTTGCATCTCGCGCTGGGCGTCGAGTTCGGTCCGGTGTGGTGTGCTCGCTGGCAGCGGGCCATCGGGGTGTGCAGGAACGCGTCGACGAACCATGAGCTCCAGGTTGAGCTCCTGACGGGCGAGACCGCGCGCTGACCTGCCGCGGGCCGTCCGCGCCGGGCGGCTCACCCGCGGGACAGCCGCCGGGCGTTGCCGCGCACCCGACGACGCACCGGGGTCAGGGCCCGCCCGGCCGCGACCGGGCCGGGTGGCGCGGTCGCCGCGGCCATCGCCGCCTGCGTGAAGGCCTCGACTTCTCCTGCCACATCCGCGTGTACTCCCGGCGGTCCGGGCGCTGGGCGGCCATCCGCCGGTGAGCATCCGCGCCGTCCGGTACCCGATCACGAGCGGCGCCGTGGCGGCGATCTCGCACATCTGCATCCAGGGGCGATCCAGTCGGTCGCCGACGGCGCCCGGGTGACGTGACGAGAGGGGGACATCCTCCGAGCCTACGGATGCCGGCCCGCCGGTGCCGGGCGGGCCGCGCCGGTCCGCTCCGGATGCTGCGGCGCCGGAAGGCAGGGCGGCCCTGGCAGCAGCCCAGTCGACCGCCGCAGCGCTACACCAAGCCCGCCCAAGCACTAGGATGACTCATCCTCGCGCCCGGGGTGGTTCCCACGCCCGCAGCGACTCCACATTCCGCTGCAACATCTCCGGAGTGCACTTAACGCTGCTCCTCTTTCCGGAGAACCTCGCCCTCGGCCCGCTCGATCATCAGTCGACAGCGCCCACCCTGGCGGCATCGTCGTGCGCGGGTGGTCGTTGCCCCGCCCACCGATCAACCGCATCGGCGACCTCGATCTAGCCTTGATCTATGCCTAGGCGGCCGATTCCGCGAACTCTGCACGGCTGGGCCCGGCGTCGGTTAGATGTTTGTGCCGCTGTTGGGCGCGGCAACGGTGCGCCATTGGCCACTGCGCCTGTTCATGCGCGTCAACGAGAGCATTCTGCACGGGCTGCAGTTGCTTGCCACGGCTGAGAGGCGGCAACCCGTTCCTAAGCTCGCGAACTGTGGCTAGGTCGCGATCGCCTGCCAGCGCGGCGAGGCCCCACCGCCTCCACCGCCGGGGTGCTGCAGCACCTGCTGGCCCACGATGATCACCGGATCGTCGCGTGTCAGGCACCTCGGGCGGGGCCATCTGTGCGCTACTCGCCTGGTACGGGTTGCTGATCACGATTGTTATGAGGATGTGCCACGAACCGGAACACCGTTGGATGGAGACTGGTTCACGTGAGCGAGATGAAGTTTCTCGATCTGCACGGCGACCGTGTTGCCTATCGGGAGGCGGGCGCCGGCGAGGCGCTGCTGCTGATCCATGGCATGGCGGGAAGCTCGGCGACCTGGCGAGCGGTGCTGCCCCAGCTGTCGAAGAAATACCGGGTGGTGGCACCGGACCTGTTCGGGCATGGTGAATCCGCCAAGCCGCGCGGTGACTATTCGCTGGGCGCGTTCGCGGCATCGCTGCGTGATCTGCTCGATGAGCTCGGCATCACCCGGGCGACGGTGGTCGGTCAGTCGCTCGGTGGCGGGTGGCCATGCAGTTCACCTATCAGCATCGCGACTACTGCGAACGGCTGGTTCTCATCAGCAGCGGTGGCCTGGGCCCCGACCTGAGCTGGATACTGCGGATGCTGTCGGCACCCGGAGCCGAGCTGGTGCTGCCGGTGGTCGCGCCGCGGCCGGTGTTGAACGTCGGCAACAAGCTGGGGTCGTGGCTCACGTCGGCCGGAATCCACTCGCCGCGATGCCGGCGAGATATGGAACGCCTACTCGTCGCTGTCAGACGGCCAGACCCGGCAGGCGTTCCTGCGCACGCTGCGCTCGGTGGTGGACTACCGTGGCCAGGCAGTCAGTGCGATCAACAAGTTGCATCTGAGCTCTGGGCTACCCACCTTGCTGATCTGGGGGGACCAGGACCGGATCATCCCTGTCGCCCACGGCTACGCCACTCACGCCGCCGTGCCGGGTAGCCGGCTTGAAGTGCTCCCCGGCGTCGGGCACTTCCCGCACGTCGAGTCCCCAACCGCGGTGGTGCAAATCCTCGACGACTTCATCGCCACCACCGGGCCTAGTGCCGATGTGACGAATCGAAAATCGTGATCAGCACCGTGGTGCAGCCAGCGTCGACTTCCAGGTTCTCTCTCCGGTGTGTCTCAACAAGCTCTGAAGTTGCCTGACCGGCCGCTTCGGACACTGTCGACGTCGCAGCCTAGGGCGGGACCGCCTGCCTGCCTGGCAAGGCTGGCAAGGAGACGTGGCATCGGGTCGGCAAGCGAGCTGAATCGCAAGGCGCACTCACATTTTGGTGTATCGGGTGCATGCTCGCCACCACGTGCCACGCACTCCGCAAGCGCCTGCCATTCGGCCCGACGAACAGTGCGGCCGGTACACCCCCGCTTGAGGGACCCGGCTCTGCGCGCTGCAGCCGCTCGACGCGGCCCTGCTGCTGCGGACGCCGAAATTGCAATGTAAATCTGAACAACCTGCGCTGGGATCGTCCAGACCTAAATTGCGAACCCCAGCAAGCGCGGGGCATCCCTCGCAATCTTCAAGTGGACGAGACAGCTCGTGTTTTGGGTGAGGTGAAGCGGGAAGGTGTGGGAATGGCTGGGCTGGTGAGGATTTGACGCAGTGAGAATGACGGGAATTGGGTTTGGGCGAAGTTGGCTGTGGTGGTGGTCGGGCGGGTGAAGGGCGGTCGTAGGGGTGCGGCCATGGTGAATATCCAGTCGAAAAGTCAGGCTCGTCGTGTGGTGCGGGAGGCTCGGGCCGAAGCGAGATGAGCAACGGGCCCAGCGGGACCGGGACAACGTCGACGACATGGCGGCATTTCTGGTCGCACGCACTAGGTTCGGCCGGAGTCGATGAGTGCCAGGCCGAGCGGGTGTCACAGATCGGCCGCTGGAGGCCGACCGACGGCGCGACGAGCATCGGAGCGAGTGCGCGGCGGCGGTACAACGGATCCGCGGTAGGGGAGAGTCGGTGGGCACGATCCGGCGGCCAACGTCTCCGAGGGCGAGGTGCGGGCATTTCTGAAGGCGGCGCGAGCGCGCGGCGCTGCGCCACCTGATGACGCCGCGCAACCGCCAGGGCGCGGAGGCGGTGCAGCACAACGGCTCACGGCGAGCGCAGGCGCGGCGCCACTGGAGGCGCCGCGGGCGGATTGAACTCGGCAGGTGTTGCAGTTGCGCTGGCCGACAGGGTGATTCGCCACGCCCTTAGCGCGAACCAGCGGATTATCGGTCGGCCAGCTTGGCTGCGATCTGGCCGACGATGGCGACCGCGGCGGGCTCGGTCTGGTTGTAGCCACACGCTTGGACGTCGATGGCCACACGCTTGGCCACAGTCAGCGCATGTTGGCAGGTCCAATGCCTGACGCCGTCCAGGACCAGCGAGATGGCCAGCGTGCCGGTGGCATTGGAGACCTGCGCTGTGGTCCACACCGGGTCCGGGGCCGGGCCGCGTGTAGGTAAATCGCCGGTTGGAGCAGGCTCGCCAGCTTAGCGACGACGCGGTGAAGAAGGCGGCGGCATCGGCAACCGACGGGAACGCGACAACGGACTGCAGGACGTAGTGCGTCCCCGCATCGCCGGGTTCTTGGAGTACCTGGGCGCGCATTGCGGTCCATCCGCGCCCTGTGTAGATCTTGTCCTCCGCCGGGCCATCCACCGCGAGGCAGTTCATATCGGCGACCCTGGACTGTCGTCCCACATGTCCTGGCGGCTTGTGTGGACGGTCATCCCGGTGGCGGCCATCACGGTGTTGATCTCGGCGGTGCTCAGTAGCGACCTGTCCAGCGCGTCCACCGCGACAGGCGGCGCCGCCAGCGGACCCGAGTGCCCGGCGAAGGCGGGCGAACCGTTGGTCGTGACGGCACATCCGGTGGCAGCAAGTCCTACACCGACGGGCTACGAGTGCGGCCGCTAGCTGTCGCAATGTGCACATGTTGGAAATCACTCAGGACGGGCCGAGGGCCGGTATCACTCGCCGACAGGCCGGTGCGCTCGAGCCATTCGAGCAACGGCAGAGAGCATCGCATTGGTTGTGCACGTCGATCGCTGCGGGGTGGACGCCGGCCGCGTCAGCCGGTTGGCTGTCGTTGGTCTCGTTTGCGTGCATTCAGTTCCTCCACGTCCGTCCTCGGCGTCGAAGTCCATATTGGCCGCGCGAGCACGCCGGAGCTACGGGCTTCTCGCTGAATGAAACTTCCCCATTCAGCCCTACCGTCCCCTCCTGGTGGCATGCGAGACTCCGCTCGCGCACTTGTCACACGCAGGCTCTGACGACTCACGCAATCGCGACGCCGCCACTGTCCCCTCGAGAGTGGTACCGACAACGGAAGTAGCCAAGGAGGACGCAAATGGCTGAGACACCAGCCAAGAAGGCCGCGGCGAAGGCACCCGCCAAGAAGGCCGCGGCGAAGGCACCCGCCAAGAAGGCCGCGGCGAAGGCACCCGCCAAGAAGGCCGCGGCGAAGGCACCCGCCAAGAAGGCCGCGGCGAAGGCACCAGCTACGCCGAACGTCACCCTGAGACGCCGAACTTCACCCCGGATGTCGAGGCGGCCGCGGAGCGAATCAAAGCGACGAGTGAGCGCGTGCTCGAGTTGAGCAAAGAGAATGGCCTCATCTGGCTGGAAGCGTACGAGAAGATGTTGGACGGGGTGCTCAAGCTTGAGGAGGACACGGCCAAAGGTCTCGGTTCCGACTGGGTCGAAAAACTTGTGTCAACGCAAGCCGACTTTATTCGTGACACGTTACGGGCATACCTCAGTGCATTAAAAGATCGACTGAAGTAGTCCCGGTGCCCTTCGCGGCCCGGTGCGTCTCTGATGTATAACCAGAACGTACAACTCTGGCGGCTCGCTAAGACCGCGGAGTTATCGGTGATCGAAATAGGCTCGGCTGCACCGAATTGCGCGGCGCGTTGACATAATCACTGATTTATCAGCAAACACATAGACAACTCTGAATCGTGGGTTTCGGGGGTTGTGTCGCAACACTGATAACGCTGTCATGTAACCAGTATCGCCGCGCAACGCGATACCCGCGCCGATCGGCTGTCATGTTCACAGCGAAGATAGACGCTTGATGACGAGTTGCGCTCAGCAACACATCCGCGTAGTTTCGTCCAGCTATGGAAACTGTTGCTTGCGGAAGGCAATCCACCCTCGTGGGCTCCGCCCGCGACCTGGGCCCAGGTCTACGCGGCCAGTCTGCGAGACGTCAGCGGCTTACGCCAAGTCCGTCGGCTGATCGGCCGACGGACGCAAAAGCAGGATGGATCTGCGGTCAACAGCATTAGCTGCACACCAGCGTGCCGCTGACTTGCTGGGGCGTGGCGTTGCGGCGCCAGGGTCCGGGCGACTGAATGTTTCACGGGCACGTGACGATGGTTGAGCCGCGCAGGAGATCGTCGAAAAGCGGCCGTAGCGAAGCTTTGTCGGCGACAAGGGTGTAGGTTGCCGCCGTGGGCCCGGCGGGGTCGCCGTTGTGCGTGCAGACAGTTTTGGCGAGGGCGCGTGGCGGTGTCGTGGCAGGTTCGCACGATCCGGGAGTAGCCAGATGGGAGCATACGCATCAGGCGCGCCTGGTTGGGCCCGGGCACGGGGTCGCCTTGCGCGGTGGCCGGCGCCGGGCCTGCGGCCGCTGTAGTGCCCGGACGGTAGCAGTAACCAGCCGCCAATCGCTGCAACGGTTAGAACGACGACCACCGGTGCGTCTCACTGAACATGCGATGCGGCCAGCGGGATCCGTCTGCAAAGTAAAGTCGGGCACTATGGTTGACGACAAGGCGGCCCATCTGCAGTCAGAATTCAATCGCCTCGCCGCAAAGCTGAATGCGCCGAACCCGTCAGGGTGGGCGTCCTATTGGACAACCGACAACCTGAACATCTTCATCGACGATGGCGGCAGGTATCACTACAGGCTACTGGGAGCGCGGGGCAGACCAAACTTCGACCGCGTCCGTGGCGGGATGGATGACGTCCTCTGTTGGTTCGCTGAGGGGATAGCCCACGCCAGCTGTTCGCGACGTTCTCGGCGGCCGAGCCCGCGTGGGAGGCGCGCTTCATCGAGGCGATGTCGGGCGCCCGGTTCCGCTGCGCCTACCTCAACGCCGAGGAGTCGCCGGGGAGAGGGGCTAGGCGATGGCGCGCAGGGTCGCCGTCCGGCCTGCCGCCCGCGCCGCCGTCTCCTCCACCAGGCGGGCGATCGTCGCCGGCCGGTCCGACTGCGGCGCGTGGCCGGCCATCAGGAGCGGGCTGAAGCGGGACCCGGGGATGAGCGGCAGGTAGCGCACCGTCTGGCCGGAGGCGACCCAGTCCGCCACGCCCTGGACCAGGGTGACCGGGCAGTCAATGCGGTCCAGACCGCGGGGACGTCCAGCATCAGCGCCCAGAGGACCGTGCGCCCGAAATCGCGCGACTCGGCGAAGCCCTCGCGCACGCCGATCGCCTCCTCCGGCGAGGTGCTCCACGGCCGCGCCTTCAGCGGGGCCAGGAGCGCGGCCCGGCCGGCCGCCGAACGGGACACCGAGGCGATCAGTGGCTGCGCCGCCCGCATGACGATCCGGGCCAGTCCCATGGTGGCGCCCTGGTAGAGCCGCTCCTGCGGGATGTTGACACCGGACGGGGCGATCGCCACCACCGACCGCGCCCGGCCTCGGACGGCGAGCTCCAGGGCGATGCGGGCGCCCAGCGAGTTGCCGAGCACGTGCACGCGGTCTAGCCCCTCCGCGTCGAGCGTGTGCTCGACGGCATCGGTGATCGCGGCCACGGTGGGGCGCTGCTCGAGGTGTGGCGACCGCCCGATGCCGGGCAGGTCGACGTTGATGACGTCGAAGCGGTCGGTCAGCGCGGGGAGGACAGCGGTGAAGTCGCGGCGGAGGTGCCCAGGCCGTGCAGCAGCAGGAGCGGCTCGCCGGAGCCCGTTCGAGTCAGGGACAGCGGTGCGGTCACCCGTTCGTAGTCAAGCATTGTTCTCCTTATGCGTGTTGTGTCGGAGTTCTGGGTTCTCGGCAGGAGTAGTGCCCCGTTCGAGGGTTGGCGGATCGTCTTTCGGTGTCGGTGGAAGCAGCGGTTCGCACGTCACGGTGCGGTCGTCGAGGCGACACGAGCACCGCTCGCCGCGTGCAATTAGCCGCTGGATTGACAGCCTTGAGCCGGTGCGCGATTCCCCATGAAATGGTTACTACTGAGAGGGTGGCCAACAGCCACAACATCATTCGGTCCTCACGGCGGTGTGGTGCCCATGTGGCGACGTCGGCTTGGGCCAGGAGTGAGGGGCGGCCCGCCCGTTGTCGCGTTTGTGTTCGTCGAAGCTCTGAGCGGAGCTGCCTGCGGGGAGGCCAGACGCGCGACGGCGTCTGAGCCTCCCCGCAGTTTGATTAAGCGTCGTCGTGCTGGCGGCTGCCGGCCTTGGCCAGACCGCGGCTCACCATGTAGCCGATGCTCAGCAGCACAATGTAGAACCATGCCCGATCGGCCCGGAAGTAGTCCTCATGCGCGTCAGTGGTACTGACGAGGAAGGACGCGAGCAGCACGCCGATGACCGCCACCACATAAGCGATGAATTCCGTTGTCTTGAAAGCAGCTTTGGTTTCGTTACTACGCTCGGGCTGGCACGCGAGCGGGTTGAGCGTCGACCCGCGCTACTGAGGCGGTCGGCGCGGCGGGACGATGGGCGGCGGTGGGATTATCGGTGGTCATGCCGTAGTACTCCTTCTGACGCCGGTCGAAGTGTGTCGACCGGGCTATGATTAGGGTGCAGCTCTCTAACAGGTGGCATGCCCAAAATTACTCGGCGAGGCCGTGATTCGGCCCGTGCGCTGATGCGTTTTGGTAAGCCACGCAGATCGCCGGGATGGTACGACTCGTCGCACCACCGCTGTTGACTGGCTAAAGGATGTCCGGCGTCGAGCTGAGGCTCACGGCATATCGAAAAGCAAGACCGCCCGGATTGAGTTGATACCCGTCATCCGGAGCACCAACACCTGGAACACTACCCGTGAGTAGACCAACCACCTAATCGTGGAGCAATTACGCACCTCCCGCAGCAGGCTGCCGCCCGCTGCGTGAACTTCTCGTATCCGGCCGAGCGTCCATCTTGGCTCCAAGACGACGGACCGCACTCCGACGAGTGACATCGAGATCGCTAGCGTCGTGCTGGCCAATCTCGACGCGCAGCATCTAGCCGAGGTGACTGCAATGGCCCGAACACGTCGGCGAAATCTTGACGGGCTACAAGTCGGGTTCACTGGAGGTTGCCGAAAACGATGGACCGCGCCCGCAGTACGTGCCCGAGCTTCAGATGGGCGACCGGGCATTTGCCACTGGTCGGCAAGAGGGGTGCCTGCGGCGCGTGCCGGTCGCTACGGTCCAGGAATGCGTCGGTCGATCGCCACGGTCTCCCTGTCTGGCACCCTCAACGAGAAGCTCACCGCGGTGGCAAACGCCGGGTTCGACGGCGTCGAGATCTTCGACCAGGACCTGCTCTGCAGCCTGTGGACCCCACGCCGGATCAGGGAGCGCTGCGACGAACTCGGTCTCAAGATCGAGATGTTGCAACCCTTCCGCGATCTGGAAGGCATGACCGAGGCGCAGCACGCGCGGGCGATGCGGCGCTTCGAGGGCAAGCTCGACATCATGGCCGAGCTGGGTACCGACCTGATCCTCGTCTGCGCGAGCTGCCAGCCCGACGCCATCGACGACGACGAGCTGTCCGCGGAGCAGCTGCACAAGGCCGCCGAGCTGGCGCACGAGCGCGGCATGCGGATCGCGTTCGAGGCCCTGGCCTGGTCGACCCACGTCTGGGACTACCGCCGCGCGTGGAAGATCGTGCGGATGGCCGACCACCCCGGCGCTGGGTACCTGTCAGGACACCTTCCATGTGCTGTCGCGTCGGCTCGACCCGTGGGCCATCCGCGACATCCCGGGCGAGAAGATCTTCTTCGTCCAGCTCTCGGACGCGCCCGAGATGGCGATGGACATCCTCCAGTGGAGCCGGCATTACCGGGTGTGGCCCGGTCAGGGTGCGTGGGATGTCGCCGGCTTCCTGGAGAACTGCCTCGTCGCCGGGTACACCGGCCCGCTGTCGCTGGAGATCTTCAACACGGTCTTCCGCCGTGCCGATGCCGAACGCAACGCGCGTGACGCCCTGCGGTCCCTGCTGTACGTCGAGGACGCCGTCGCCCACCGGGGCACTATGCCGCCCGGCTCGCTCGACAGCGCGCCGCCGGCGCCACGGGTGACCGGTCTGGAGTTCGTCGAGCTCGGCGTGCTGGAACAGCACCCGTTGACCGCCGCCACGCTCACGGCACTGGGCTTCCGGCACACCGGCAACAACCGCGAGAAGCCGATCGAGCTGTGGGAGCAGGGCCAAGCGAAGATCCTGCTCAACACGTCGCCGGTGGGCCGCGGCGGCCAGGTCGGCCCGCACATCGCGGCGCTCGCCGTGGGGACGCCGACCCGGTCGGGGCATTCGAGCGTGGTGCCTATCTGCACGCGACGGTGGCCGCGCCCGGCCGAGGCCCGAAGGACGCCGCCGACACCGCGATCGAGGCTCCGGACGGCACCGCGATCTTCTTCAGCCGCTTGGTCGAACACCCCGAGCGCTGGGCGGTCCACTACGACCGGGCCTCGGGCGAGTCCGGCGAGCAGAACGACCTCGACCTGCGCATCGACCACGTGAGCCTGGCCCAGCCCTTCGACCAACTTCGAGGAGGCGGCGCTGTTCTTCAAGTCCGCGCTGGGGCTGCAGACGCACGAGGACATCGAGATCCCCGCGACCTACGGGTTGTTCCGTTCGCGCGCGGTGAGCAACCGCGACCGGTCGGTGCGGGTCATCACCACCGTCGCCCTGCTCGACGACGAGGCCGGTGTCACCGAGGACGAATCGCGCAAGAACTCCGTCGCCTTCGAGGTGCCCGACATCTTCGAGGCGTGCGAGCGGGTGTGGGCCCGTGGCGGCGAGCTGCTGCGCATCGGTCACAACTACTACGTCGACCTGGCGACTCGCACGGACTTCGACGCCGAGACCCTCGAGCGGATGGAACGCCTCGGCATCCTGTACGACCAGATCGGGTCGGGGAAGCTGCTGCAGGCCTTCACGCCGATGATCGGCAACCGCCTCTTCTTCGAGCTGTGCCAACGGATCGACGGATACGACTCGTACGGCACCGCAAACGCGCCGGTGCGGATCTCGGCCCACCGGGGTGTGACCCCGGGCCTACGCACCAAGGCCGTCGACGAGGACTAGCTGGCTGGAGCGGCGACGGGAATCGAACCCGCGTAACCAGTCTGGAAGACTTGGGCCTCACCAAGGCTTACCAGATCGCGCACGACGCCGAACACACCCTCACGCATGCCGTGCCATTTCTGCACAGCGCTCTGATCCACGCCTGCCCCGCCACCAACTCCACTAGCACCAATGTCCAACGCCTGGCAGCCTAGTCGGCCTCCGCCGAAAACTGCATTACTCCCACCTGGCCGCGACCGAATCGGGAAGGGCCCTTTCCGTCTGGCGGCCGACTGGCCGAGAAGGCCAGCGAAGCATGACGCATTGAATTCGCAACGATGCCTAACTGCCGTGTCGAGCGTGGCGAGCTGGCGGAACGCTCGAGGCGAGTCGATGGCGGAACGTTCGACATCATGCGGGCCAACACGGCCTGATCTTCAACTATGTGGTGTCGAACTGGCTGCTCGGGCAGGACCCGCCGGTGTTCGACATCCTCGCCTGGAACAACGACAGCACGAAAATGCCGGGTGCGATGCGCGTTCCTCTCCGGAATTTCTATGTCCGTAACCTGCTTGCCGGGCAGCTCGAGTGCGGGTCAGACGATCGACCTCTCCTCGATCAAGTCGAACGCCTACCGTGGTCAGCGCAGAAGAGCGATCACATCGTGCCGTGGCAGTCGGCGTGAGCCGCCAACTGTTCTCAGGATCAACGCGATTCGTCCTCAGCAATGGCGGGCATATCGCTGGAATCGTCAACCCGCCCGGTCCGAAGTCGTGGTTCCTCGCCGCCGACGACAACCCTGCTGAGGCCGACGGCTGGATGTCTTCCGCGCAGCGCTGCGCCTCAATCGTGGTGGGTCGACTGGGCGAGTAGTCTGACCGAACATGCGGGAGAGATGGCTCGAGCCCGCCGCCTGGCGGCAGCGCGGCGTATCACGTTCTCGGCCCTGGGCCTGGGACGTACGTCCTCACCTGAGAGCCGTTGTGGCACTGAGGCGTCGGCCTATTACCGACCCGCAGCCGGGCCAGCACCTGCCGCAGCGGCCGAGGCACGATGCCGATTTCGGCGTCGAGCCGGCGAGCCTTGCGCCGGGTGACGACGATGCCCACGATTGCCAACGCCCACACCGGATACATGACGAGCCAGGCCATCTCTGAACGCTTCGGGAGTGAAGCCGCCCGCGGCTGTCATGACCGCGCCCATGGCCGCCAGTACGAACAGCGTGGCCGAGAACCCTCCGAGGTTCGCGATGGACTGCGCGACACCGATATTCAGGCGCGGATTCGCGGTCCGCGCGATGTCCAGACCCACCACCGAGCCAGGGCCGCCCGCGGCCAGAATGACGACGAGCACGACCAGGAGCCATAGCGGAGCAGGCCCGGGAGGGCCAGTATGAGCGTCCATATCGCGATGTCGGCCGCGACAACGCCGAGGATCAACCACGATCTATGCAAGGGGTGGCGTGCGGTCAGCACGCCGATCACCGGTCCGATGACAACCGAGCTCAGCACGAACGCCATGATGAGCAAGCTGGCGGTCGATTCCGAAAGGTGCTGGGCGGAAACCAGATAGGGCAATCCCCACAGCAGCGAGAACACCATCATCGGGAACTGCGTGGCCATGTGACCGAAGAACCCCAGACGTGTCCCCGGGCGCGCCCACACCTCCTTTGAGTGCAACGCCGACGTCGCGGGCCGACGCGATGGGAGTCGGCACCCAGGATCCGGGCGGGACCGTTGCGCACGACCGCGAATGCCAGCACGCCCATCAGCGCGCTGGCGGCGGCGACGCTGGTGAATGCGGTCGACCATCCGCTGTGGCGGAGCAATGCGACGAACGGGACGGCAGACAGAATCTGCCCCAATTGACCGACGATGGTTGTCAGCTGGGTCATCAACGGCACCCGTCGCGGAGAGAACCATCGTGGGATGAGCGCCAAGGTCGCCGCGAAGACGACCGCGTCGCCGGTCCCGACGAGAACTCGCGCCGCAGCGGCGACGGGCATGGTTGTCGCGTGCGCCAGAAGCATCTGCCCGCAGGCGAGCAGGACCGCGTTGGCGACGAGCATCGCTCGTGGCCCGAAACGGTCCACCATCAATCCAGCCGGGATCTGCGCTACGGAGAACACCGCCACCTGGATGAACACGAAGGCGGCCAGGGTGCCCGGACTGAGCCCGAACCGATCGGCGGCGTCAAGCCCGCAGCGGCGAGGGTGGTCCGCTGCATGACCGTCAGGATGTAGGCGGCCACGCCTACCGTCCAGATCAGCCACGCGACGCGGGCCCGCGCTGGCACTGCGGCGGCGGTCGGATTCACGGTGATACTCGCTTTCTTGGGGGCTAGGCGTGCCCGCCAGCTTGGCGGCAGATCTCGGCAACTATGGCAATATATTGCCATAGTTGCCGAGATATGGCAAAATTTGGCAATGTGATCGGGCGCGACAAGGGGAGGCAATGACCGGGCCTGGCGATGCAGAGCAGGGCGGACCGTGACGCTTCAGGATGTCGCGAGGGAAGCCGACGTCGCCGTCTCCACAGTGTCGCGGGCGCTGTCGAATCCCGACCGCGTCAGCCGGCCCATGCGTGAGCGCATCCAGGAAGTCGCCCGGCGCCTCGGGTATACCTCGGCCCGGATACCGGTGCGTGACTCCTTGCTGGCCCTCATGGTCAGCGGCATCGGTAATCCGTACAACGCCGCGCTGATCCGCGGGGTGGAGTCCCAGGCCCGCGCGGCCGGCTCGTCATTGGTCGTCGGCGACATCGCCGATGGACCGGAGGTGGAGCTTGCCCATATCGAGCGACTGAACGATCGAGGAGTCGACGGAATCGTCCTCGCCTCCAGCCTTCTCCCGGAGGCTGAGCTACGTGCGGTAGGTGATCGGGCCGATGTTGTGCTGTTCAACCGGGAGGTCCAGGGATTCGCCAGCGTCATCACCGATTCGCGCGACGGTAGCCGGCAGATCGTCGAGCATCTGGCCGCACTCGGCCACCGTTCGATCGCGTATCTGTCCGGGCCCCGGCCCTGTGGACCGACACTGAACGTTGGCGCACGCCTGTCGAAAACGCCGCGCGATTGGGTGTCGAGATCGTCCGCCTCGGCCCGTTCATGCCAACGCTCGACCAAGGCTCTGCGGCCGCCGATGTCGGACTCGGCAGCGGCGCCGCACCGCGCTGGTGGCGTTCAACGACTTGCTTGCTATCGGAATTCTGCAGCGGTTACGGCGGAGAAAGGTGGACGTGCCAGGCGCGATCAGCGTCGTGGGCCACGACGATATCTTCGGCGGCCGACTTTTGCCAGCCGTCGTTGACCACCGTCCACAGCGATGTCGAGCACGCCGGCCGAACGCTGGTCGACTTGGTGCGGGGTCGGATCGTGAGCCGACCGGACACCCCGATCGTGATCCCCACCCAACTCGTGGTTCGGGAATCGACGGGGGCCCGTACATGACCGACTACGGGCGCAGCGTCGTTCGGATCGCGGTGGCAGGCGCCGGGCTGATCGGCAAGCGACACATCGAGGAGGTCGACGCCAGCGACTCGGCCGTGCTGGCGCGTCGATCGTGGACCCGGGGCCAGCCGGGCCGGAACTGGCCCAGAGATACGGTGTTCCGTGCTACCCGTCCCTCGCCGAGCTGTTCGCCAGGACAAGCCGGACGGCATCATCCTGGCCACGCCCAACCAGATGCACGTAGCCGGTGGCCTCGGAGTGCGTCGAGGCGGGGTGCCTGTGATAGTCGAGAAACCGATTGGGGACACCGTCGCATCAGCCACCCGACTCGTTGAGGCCGGCGAAGAGGCCGGGGTTCCGGTGCTGACCGGCCACCACCGCAACTACAGCCCGATCATGACCAAGGCGCGCGAGATCATCGAAAGCGGCGTTCTGGGAAGGCTTGTCGGCGTCACAGGCACCGCCTTGTTCTACAAGCCCGACGACTATTTCGACGTTGGCGGCGGATGGCGACGCGAGCCCGGAGGTGGGCCCATCTTGCTCAACCTGACCCATGAGGTGAACAACCTGCTTGTCGCTGATCGGCGATATCGACACCGTGACGGCGTTGACGTCCAACACAACTCGAGGTTTCCCCGTCGAGGACACCGCGGCGATGATCTTCCGCTTCGCAAACGGTGCGCTCGGCACTTTCCTGCTCTCCGACACTGCGGGGTCGGCACGCAGTTGGGAGCAGACCTCCCGGGAGAACACCAGCTACTCCAGCTATGACGACGAGGACGCGTATCACATCGCCGGAACGCAGGGTTCGCTGTCGGTGCCGACGATGCGCTTGAAGATCTTCGAGGGTGAGCGGTCGTGGTGGGAGCCGTTCGCCACCTCAACCGAGAGCGTGGAGCGCAGCGATCCTCTGGCCGGCCAAGTGAAGCATTTCGCCGAGGTCATTCGCGGCGAGGCCGAGCCGATCTGTAGCGGCCGGGACGGCCTCAAGACGATGCAGGTGGTCGATGCCGTCGTGGAGTCCGCCCGCACTGGCCGGCCCGTCAACATCGCGAACTGAGCCAACGAAGTCGCTTGGCTGAGTGATCCCGATGTGGGGTCGACTCGTCAAAACCGAAGAGCCGCATTGGGGTGTCCCACAACACCTTCCGACGGTCGTCCGGGATCGGGGTATCAGTCGCTCGACAAGGACGAGAACGGGCCCGTAGTCGATCCGCTCGGGAGCCCGCAGGAACGGCCAGTCCGACCCCCACACTGCACCGGTCAGGCGTGAACGCCTCGAGCAGCGCCTGCACGAACGGCCAGGAATCCTGCCATGGGTACGTCTCGCCGAGCACTTCACCAAGCCGGAGATCTTGACGAAGTACCGCCCGCTCGATGCAAGGTCGAGCAATCGGCGGAAACCCGGCTGACTCAATCCGGCGGCGGGATCGGGTCGTCCGCAGTGGTCGATCAGGACACGCACCCCGGACGGCTCCAGAATCGGGGCCATCTCGATCAGTTGGTCTCCGTCGACCTGCACGTCGGCGAACATGTCCAGAGCGGCGAGAGTCGCGCAGCAGCGCCGTGGTGTCACGGAAGTGATCGACGCCAAGCAGTGCGGCCTGCATCGTGGTGCCGACAATGCCGAGGCCGCGCAGCCGCTCCAGTTCGGCGCGGCTGATGTCGTTGTTCGACGACAGCGACGCCCTTGAACCGGCCGGTTCCCGCGTGCGAGGAAGTCCAGCAGGCACCGGTTGTCGGTGTCGTAGCCCGAGTTGGGTCCGACTACCAACGCATGTCGGGAACCGTAGGCATCGAACAACTCGGTCAGTTGGTGCGCCGTGCCCTGCTCGTTGGCGACCGGGTGATACCAGGCGTCGGGCGCATATCCGAAATGTGCGGGGTCGAGAAGGTGGTTGTGACAATCGATCTTGGGTTCGTCGTAGATCGTCACCAGCGTCAGTTTCCAGCGGGCGCCCGGAGCAACCGCCGGTTCGCACGCGGAATCGTGCGATCCCGCTGAACGGAATGCGGAGGGATGAGAGATCCTTGCGCAAGCGATCACCGGGCGGCGAGTCTTCGAGTATGCGCAGGGGCGTGCAGTGGGACGCGTGGCAGTGATCGATGCTGAGGTCGGGAAGAGGGTTCTGTGCTCCGAATCAACCGCAGTGGTCGCCACTGACGCGCCCGAACGCTACGCGAAGCAACTCCTCGCCCATCTCGGGCCGCAAGAACACCGTCGAGACAATTGGCGGCGAGCGGCAGGGCGGACGGCTGGTGTTCGCCTACGGCACCGCGAACCGTCCGGCCGGAGGACAACCACCTTGTGCTCGAGGCCGCCGCCGAGGACGTCGAGTCGCTCGCCCATGTCGAAGACGTGCTGGGCCGCCACCTGGAGCGGTTCGGGGCCAAACGCGAACTGGTGGTGACCTGGCAGCGCGGCAGACCCGACGGTATCGGCGGCTGAGTTCTCATCCTTCCTGGCGGCTCTGCGCGAGGAAGAAACCGGACCATCTCGGCGGACGCGTCGGGGCCCATCGGGTCGGTGTAGGACCCGACCGGGCTCCCTCCGGACCACGCGTGCCCGCCGCCATGCACCGTCCAGGACTCAGCGAGGACGACGCCGTCGGCGTCGGTGTGCACGGTGCGGGTGCAGGCGTGGCCGGCGGGCCGCTCATCGAGTGCGTCGTGTCTGACACCGAGGTGTCGGCCGCGGCCAGCCGGGCGGCGACGAGGTTCTCGGCGTTCACCGGCGCCACGATCGCGTCGCGGTCGCCGTGGAACACGATCAACGGCACGTGGCCGCCCGGCGCCGGTGAGCCGCCCGTCCGCATGGCGGCGAACGCTCGACGCGACGTTACGTGCCGCGCCGTAGGCGATCCCGGAATGCACTCCGACCCCGGCGTAGAGCTGCGGGTAGGTCGCGGCCATCACCGCCGCCATGGCGCCGCCGGCGGAGAGTCCGGCGACATACACCCGGGCCGGGGTCGACCTGGTGGTCGGCCATGATCTGGCGGGTGATGCCGGCGATGATGGCCGGCTCGCCCGCGCCTGCCTGCTGGTGGGCGCGGGAGAACCAGTTCCAGTAGCCGCCGCTGTTGGCCGCAGCAGACTGCTGCGGGTAGGCGACGAGGAAGGTGTGCTGCTCGGCGAGGTCGTTCATCCGGGTGCCGGCGGCGAAGTCGGTGGCGTCCTGCTTGCCGCCGTGCAGCATGACGACCAGGGGCACCGGCGCACCGGTGTAGCCGGTGGGGATATAGAGGTCATAGCTTCTGGTCCCGGCTGGTTCGGTGTGGTGCAGGTGGCGGATCTCACCGCCGGGTGCGGCGGCCGCCGCAGCCGCGCCGGGCGTTGCGGCGGTCAGCGGGTGCCGCGATGGTCAATCCGGGGCAGGCCGGCGCCGGGGCCTGTCGCATGGTGCAGCCTGTCCGCGGGCAGCGTGTAGTGGCAGCCGCCGGTGGGACCGCGCCGTGGGATTTCCGGGCTGGTGCCGACTGGCCCGGCCGGAGGTGCGGCCCCGAGCGTGCGCTGCAGGACCGCCAACGCCTCCGTCAGCTGTCCTGCGCGGGTGAGCCTCAACGCTTCGCGACATGCCGGTGCGGCGGTGGTCGTCGTCCATGGGAGCCCTTCGGGGTGTGATGTTGACGTCGACCGGTCGGTCGGCGCCGTTGACGGCTCAGGTGGTGCGGTTGGCGAGGGCGGCCTTCACGGTTTTCGGCGCCCGGAAGGCGCCGAGCACCTCGACCGAGGAGATCGTCGCGAGCGCGAGATCGGCGCTCACGTCGTTGGCGATCGTCGCCAGCCCGAGGACGTGTAGCTCGACCGTCTGCCCCGCGTCGCGGAGTTCCTCGAGGTCACGGCGGCTGAGGTGCTGTGTGCCGAGCATCAGTGCTCGGCGCGCCACCGTGTTGTTCACCGCGTCCGCCCGGCTTTCGAGCTGACGCCGGATCGCCGTGCGGATGAAGTCAGTGCGGTTGGCGTAAAAGCCCTCGTTGACGAGTAGATCGATCTGGCCGAGGTCGACCAGGCCCACGTTGATGGTGATCTTCTCGCTCTTGTCAACTTCCGCCATATCCACTCCTGCCATCCTACAGCCATCCTATCACCATCTGGCGGGATGGTGAGGTAGGTCGGCCTAGTCAGATCTCTCTGTGACGTCGGCCGCTCTGCGGCCAAGTCCGCCTCGGTACGGCGCTGACGACGCACGCTGACCGCATCCAGGCCGTCGAGCCGCGTCTCGGTACCGTCGACGGGTGACCGTTCCCTCGCCCGGCAACCGTGCGCCAGGCGGCTGTCGTGGTGTCACTGGAGGGCGCCGCGCTGGTTGCGGTCGCAGCGGTGGTTAGTCGTGCGTCACCTGGCAGGCGCCGACGACCAGCCCTGGCTCAGCGGGTACGGCACCGCTGGCTGGTTCGCGGTCATGGGCTCGGCGGTAGCTCGCCGCGGGCTGGGCACTGTGGACTGGCCGGCGGTGGGGCCGCGGGATCGCGGTGCTTCGCGCAGCTGCTCGCTGTTGCCGGTGGCCTGGTACATCGCCGTCGGATCCCACCAGTGGCTCTACGGCATACCCATCGCCATCGTCGCGCTGATCACGCTGGTCGCTGCTGTTCAGCCCGTCGGCGCTGCAGTGGTTAGGCGCTCAGGATCCGGCCGCCGACGATCGTGAGAGGCGGTCCAGACATGCTCGCCAGCGCTGACAACTCCGGGCCCGACACCCGATAGGTGATCCACTCGTCCTGCGGGCCGCCCGCCGACGGCGTCGTAGAGGGCGATCGCGTCGACGTTCCAGTCCAGCACCGCCCACGACAGCCGGTGTAGCCGTTCGTCGAGGCATTCGCGGGCCAGCGTGGCCAGCATCGTGCGGGCCAGCCCGCGGCGGCGGAACTGCGGGCGAACGAACAGGTCCTCCAGGTAGATGCCGGCAACGCCGTCCCAGGTGGAGAAGTTGCGAAACCACAGCGGCGCCCGCCGCGGCCTCGCCGTCCACCTCGGCGATGTGAGCCGTACACCGTCGGATGAGTCGCCGAAAAGCGCGTCGCGCAACTGGGTTTCGGTGACCGTGCACTCGTGCGCTGGCCCGCTCGAACTCGGCGAGCTCGTGAATCATCGCGGTCAGCTCGGCCTCGTCGCCGGGCCTGGCGCTGCCGGATGATCTCGGTCACGGTTGCGCCTCCAGGGCCGACAGGATCGTGTTGAATTTCGTTGTCGTCTCGGCGACTTCGTCGTCGGGATCGGACTCGGCGACGATGCCGCCGCCGGCGTGGGCATCGGCGGTGCGGCGGTCGGCCGACAGCTGCGCGCCGCGGATGGACACCACCCAGCGCCCGTCGCCGCGCTCGTCGCACCAGCCAACCGCGCCCGCGTAGAAGCCGCGGTCGCCCTCCAGCTCGCCGATCAGTTCGGCCGCGGCCGCGGCGGGCACTCCGCCCACCGCCGGCGTCGGATGCAGAGCAACAGCGAGATCCAGTGCGGTGGTGGACTGTTTCGCGCAGCCGACCGGTGATCGGCGTGTACAGGTGCCAGACCGCCGCGGTCTCGACTCAGCTGCTGGTGTCGGCGTGCGATCTCGCAGGTCGACGCACAACGGGTCGAGCGCCTTGCGCATCGCGTCGACAACCAGCTGGTGCTCGTGGCGGTTCTTGGCCGACTCGGCCAGCGCCTGCGCCGCTGGCCCGGTCGGCGTCCGAGTCGGGCAGTCGCGGCGCCGAACCCGCGAACGGCGCTGCAGGCCACCCGGTCGCCGCGGCGAGCAACCAGCAGCTCGGGGCTGGCGCCCACCGAGCGCGGTGCCGGAATACGCGCCGCCTGCCGCGCGTCAGGTCGGCGAGAGTACGCGTTGGCCGTCGGATCGGCAGATGACTAAGCGGCGCAACACGGTTCGCGCATCCAGCGGTCCGTCGGCCACCAGCCGCAACGCCCGGGCCAAGCACCACCTTGTGCAGGCCGCTGTCGGATCGTGCAGCCTGTGCAACGCGGCCCGGATGCGTGCGCGGTGCTCGTCGGGTCGCGGTATCGTCGCCGCGATCCGCACCGTGGCAGCTGGCGCCGGTGGGCCAGTCCGGTAGCGCGTCGGCGAACCGCACGGAATGCGGGCGCATCAGCGCCGCCGGCTGCGTCATGTCAAAGGGCAACGCGCCCAACACGATCGGACTGCTGTGCGACGCGAGTGCGGCGCGTGCGTCGGCGAGTCGCGGGTACGCGGTGTGCATCCCGTCGGCGACGACGGCGCCGTCGGGGCCGGCGAGCACGAACGACGGGTTCGCGCGTCACGTGAGCAGACGATCGGGTGGCGGATGATCCGGTCAGCCCGAGCGCGCTGAGCTGGCGCACCCCGTGCTCGAAGCCGCACACCGCGATCGATGCGGCGGCCATCGCGAACCTGAATCCCCTCGGATACGGGCAGCTCGACCCAGCGGGTGATCACCGCGCGGGAGAAGTGGCCGTGGCCGACGAACAGCACGTCGCGGGACTCCATGTGCGTCAACGCCAACGCGATCGCCCGGTCGGCGCGTTCGCTACACCTGAGCCGTGGTTCTCACCGCCGGGACAGCCGTGCGTCCACACCAGCCAGTTCGGCACCTGCCTGCCGGATCTCATCAGTGGTCAGTGCCCTCGTAGTCGCCGTAGTCCCATTCGGCCAGATCAGCGGGTTCACCTCGTCGACGGTGAGCCCGGCCAGTTCGGCAGTCACCGCCGCGCGCTGCCGAGGGCTGCTGACGCACGCAGCGGGTTGTTCAAGCTGCAGCTACGCGAGCGTCGTCGGCGGCGGCTTTGGCCTGCTCTCCCGCCGATCTCGGTCAGGTCCAGGTCGGTGCTGCTGGTGTGCCTGCCGCTTCGGGACCACTCGGTCTCGCCATGACGCAGCAGGAGCAGCCGATGCTGCAGAAGGCCCTACTTCGCTGGGGCCCTCACCCCGCCGATTCTGCCGCACGCCGCGCGGTCGCGTGTCGGCGCGCGTGCAACGATGAACAACGTGACGCGGGTACTTGCGGTCGCCAATCAAAAGGGTGGGGTCGCCAAAACGACGACGGTCGCGTCGTTGGGGGCGGCGATGGTGGAGAAGGGCCGACGAGTGCTGCTCGTCGACCTCGATCCGCAAGGGTGTTTGACGTTTTCGCTCGGCCAGGATCCCGACAAGCTTCGCCGTGTCGATCCACGAGGTGCTGCTCGGCGACGTGGAGCCGGACGCGGCGTTGGTGGACACCTCGGAGGGAATGACGCTGCTGCCGGCCAACATCGACCTGGCCGGCGCCGAGGCGATGCTGTTGATGCGGGCCGGCCGCGAGTACGCGCTCAAACGCGCGCTGGCCAAGATCGGCGGGAAGTTCGACGTGGTGATCATCGACTGCCCGCCGTCGCTGGGTGTGCTCACCCTCAACGGGCTGACCGCCGGCCGACGAGGTGATCGTGCCGCTGCAGTGCGAGATGTTGGCGCACCGCGGCGTCGGCCAGTTCCTGCGCACGATCACCGACGTCCAGCAGATCACCAACGCCGACCTGAAGCTGCTCGGCGCGCTGCCCACGCTGTACGACTCGCGCACCACGCACAGCCGCGACGTTCTGCTCGACGTCGCCGACCGCTACGACATGCCGGTGCTGGCGCCGCCCATCCCGCGCACCGTGCGGTTCGCCGAGGCCAGCGCGTCAGGCGCGTCGGTGCTGGCCAGCCGCAAGAACAAGGGCGCACTCGCCTATCGCGAACTGGCCACTGCGCTGCTCAAGCACTGGAAGACCGGCAAGGCGCTGGCCACCTTCGCTCGGAGATGTAACCCGTGAGCATCGCTTCGGCCGCCGATGAATCTACCTTCGCGGTGAATACGGAGTCCACGGCTCCGGTTGGGAGGAGGGAATGGACGGTGCCGGTGAACTGTGGTCCAGCGGTTGGTGAGAATCGGCAAGCACCCCCGTTGCCTTCCAGGTGGGCGGCTATCGCTACTATGCGGAAAAACCCGATGGCGGACCGGACTGGGGTTTGCGCTCGCTGTCACGTTCCTCTTCCCGAAAAATAAAAAATCAATCAACCACAAACAAACGCTTCTATCCTGATGAGGCCAATGATCAAGCTATCGAGGATTGGGGCCGGGTCGCGGTTTGCCTTATCCTGCTAAGGTGCGAACGTGCAGGCGCAATCCTTGATCCGAAACCAATGGCGGACCCACGGCTGTCAGGCTGGCCTCCCTGACCGGGGGTGGGGCTTCCGTGGCCGCCCAGGCCCTGGCCAATCAGGTCAACGATCCGACCGCCCCATTGACCCTCGTCCAGTTTCGACGTCGTGGCGCCGCCACGTTCCGGGGGCCGACTCCCGGTAACGTGTTTCAGATCGAACCGGTCCTGCCTATCTTCTCGTCGCGTTTCCTGCCGGTTGCCGATCCCAGTTAATGGCTAATCCCTGCCGATTGCGACGACACCGAACCCCGGCGTTACGGGGCTGGGAGACTTCGAATTATTCGATATAGTCAGCATCAAACAATCCTGGGGCCGGTGGGGATTCGGGCCTGCGTTCGTCTTTCCGACCGCCACCTCTTCGGCGGGTCAGGGCAAATGGCAGGCCGGTCCGGCGGTGGCGGTCATTTACACAGGCATCAGGAAACCTTACCCTCCGGGGCCGTCGCCCAAAACCCGATTTCCTTCGCTGGTGATGCCGGCCGACGCGCGGTGAACACTCTCGCCATCGCCGACGATCACCTACCTCCCGCACGGCTGGTTTGCCGGCTGGCGATTTTGACTGGTTTCGATTGGAAAAAGGCGGTCGCGGCGACCATTCCCCCTGGGCCTGCAAAGGTCGGCAAGATTTTCAAGATCGGCAAAGTTCCGGTCAGCTTCTCGCCGAGGGCGCGTGGATGGCGGTGGTCCGGACGCACGCCCAGAATGGTTGGTTGGGCTTGAGTTTACCGTCATCTTCCCGACCGCAAGAAAAAGCCCGACGATGAGCAGGCCGAGGATTGAATGCCAAAATGAACCGAACTCAACAGGAGCACTCAGAGAGGGCAGTTGCGCTCAGGCCTCTCTGTCCCACGATTATCACTGCCTCGATATGGCGTTCCCGATAACATTCACGAGTTTGTGTGCGGCAATCGTGGATTCAATCTGGGAGCCAGATGCTTTCCAGCACGCGGCGAAATCGCGGCCGCGCATGTTGCCCACGCGAAGATGGACAACCCTGGGTGGAGGATACCGAGCACGATGCGCTGCGAAGTCCGCGTCCTTAGTAACGATCACCAAATCGTTCTGTTGCGCGTGCGCTGGGAGTCGGAGGTCGCGGACCAGATCAGCATGGGTGACCGGCAGGCGGGTTTGCAGGATGGAACGCGCGGGAGGTTCTCGTCGAAGAGGAAACCCCCTCATGCCACGCGCTCGAACGAGTAACGGTTCCCCATCAGTCGGGCCGCATGATCCAGCGCAGGCCAGCACCTGCTCACGACGGAGCGAGGGAGCGCCCTCAACACATCCTCCACGGAATCTCCCGCCGCCGGCATCTCCAGCACCGGACTGGACGGCGATACGCGTTCCACGTAGCACAGGCCGCCCGTTGCATCTGGATGAATCTCAATCCAGTCTAAACTCATACGCCAAAACTGGCCCATTGCCCGACTGTCGCCAAGCCCAATTCACGCCCGAAAGCAAGACCGAACTCAACAGGAGCAAACAGAGAACGAGGGAAGCGACCAGGTCGCGCTCCCTTCACCCTCACAATGCTGGTGCTGAATTGCAAAGTCGTCACTCCAGCGCTTTCGGTGCGGGCGGACGGCGACATCGGCAGCTGTATCAGCTGACGTTTGCCCGCATCACCCGATCCAGGGCGACCTCACCGGGTTTGGCCAGTTTGAGTATCGCAACAATCCGAGAAGGACTCCCGAGACTACGAGGTGATCTGGCCCGGTCTGAATTACTCGGTCAAGCACCGGCTTCAGCTTTCGGGCGGATTGCTCGTGCCTCTATACGGACAACGGGCGGAGCGCCGACAAGCTAGAATTGCGGCCATTCGCCGGGCGTGAAGTTTTTGTGCCGAACGAAATCAAGTGGAACTTCTACAACTACACCCGCTACGATGTCCGCGACACCCAGAACCTCGACACGCACGAATGGACTGCGTATAGCCGACTGCGCAGCCGGTTCGGCGATCGGTTTCCGTCACCTCGCGCGAGAAGGCGTGGCGGCCCAAAGACGTGGTATGGGCTGGCGGACGTGGAACCCATCTACCGATTTGACCACGACACGATTGATCCCCTTTATGTGCGCGGCGACTCGGCCACGTCCTGAGCGATCGCGTGCGACTGGGTTGTCTATTACGCTCAGTTCACGCGGTCAAGCAGCGGTTCGTTGGAATACCGCCGACATTTTCCAGTTGAACATCAAAATCGGCCTGGCCGAGGGACTTCTCCGGCGCCTCCATAACCCGCACGCCGGTGACTGAGCACGCCGCTCCCGGCGATTGGCATCGTCCACATGAAAAACGGCGCCCTCGACACCAGCGCCATCAAATACATAAGATGAAAGCACGCCTGCTGTCTTCGTGACCCGACTGGGCGGCCAGGATGATCGGAACATTGCGATCGAACTGGCTTAATGATCAGAGTGCGCTGTGGATTGTGGCCGTCCTGATGAGGCCATGATGCTGGCAGCCGAGTTGAGTTACCAGGCGGGGTGCCGGTGGCACACTCGCACTCACGATGCGGTGGTGTTCGTCGCCATCAAAGGTGTCGCTGCTCGGATTACTGGCGCTGTTGCTGGCTTTTACCTTTCGGGATGGCATCAGACCGTTACGCAGAGCGGCAACGGTTGGTCACGGAGGAGGCGAATTTGCTGCACAGCGTTCTGCTTCGAAGCAGCCTCGTCCAGGCGCGCGCGCCCGGTTTCAACAATTCTTCAGTCAGTTCGTGGACGCTTTCGTCTCGCGTTCTTTGACGCGCGCCGGAATTTCGCCGCGGTCGAAGGGCCTCGACCGCACCAGAGACTTCACCGCGAATTGTGGGGATTGATAAACGATGAGACGCTGCGCGAGCGATCCGATGAAAGGGTGCAGAGCCATGATGCGTTCTCACCGACGCATGGTCCATCCATCGACAGCGGGTGCATGCCTTCGAGAACCCATTTGGCGCGATGCCGTGATCCTGTTGCTTTCGGCGGCACCATCCTCGCCTTGGCCTGGCGGTGGGTTTTGCTTCCGGGATCGCGAATCAACGTGGAGAGACTGAAGAATTACCGCTTCGGGATGCTGTTGGTATATAAAACGAAACGGTTGGGGCGGCAGCGGTGGCGAGGCGGCGCAGACAATCCGACCAGTGCGATATGAAGAACATGATGTTTTTCTCGAACCATGCTGCCTTTGGAGCGCGGACTTCAGTCCGCGTCGCGCCCCAACTGTCCAAACCGACACCGGACTGAAGGCCGCGCTCTCAGTTTCGCCGTTCTCATCGCCGGTTGCGCGTTGGTCTGCGTTGCCAATCGTCATCGCCGTCCCAATACGTTTCTCCCCGCGTCTCGGGCCGGGTTTTGGATGCGCAAAGCAATCAGCCGATCAGGGGCGTCGCGAGTGCGGCGACTTGCGCCAGACCAGGACCTCGCTGTGGACGATCCGCCCAAAGGCAGGCCAGGTCATGGAACAGTCGTCCGCCGTCCGTGCGCCCGGCAAGGATGGGACCTTCGTGCTGGAACCAGTCTGCGCGACCTGGCCCTATTTCCGCAAAGGTGGGCTGGTATACGGTGAGGCCTCTCGTTCGCGCACGCCGGCTACGGAGGGATTCACGACCAACTACACGCTGGCTCAACGCCACCAACACGGCAAAAGGCGAACCGCTCGCTTAACGACCGGTGACATCCGCCTGCGACCATTATCCAAATGAGGGAAGAGCGGGGGCAGTGTTTCTCAAACCTTTCTCTTGAACGCTGGGCGACACCATCGGAGGCTTGTAGCATGAGCAAGACTAAAGAGCAGGCAGAATCGCAGACAGAAACCGGCAACGACCCCGAAGCCGGGACCGATTCCATGGATCGTGGCGGGAGTGGCCGTCGTCGCGGTTGTTGTGGCAGCGAGGTTCCATTCTTCGCCCATATCGACCGCCGCCGCCAGCCAGACGAACGCCGGAGCCATGGCCAGTTCACCTTTCGCTCCGACCATTCCCAACAAAACTCCCGCGCCCGCGCCCGCGCCGGAAGGCATGGTGTGGATTCCCGGCGGCGAGTTCTCGATGGGCAGCGACGCCGCCAGCGAATCGTTGTGCGGCCTGCCGGGCGTGACGCGCGACGCGCTGCCCATCCATCGCGTCTATGTGGACGGCTTCTGGATGGACGCGACGGAGGTGACCAACGAGCAGTTTGAGAAATTCGTCAAGGCCACCGGCTACGTCACCGTCGCCGAGCAGAAGCCGACGAAGGAAGAATTCCCCACCGCGCCGCCGGAAAATCTGGTCGCCGGCTCCACGGTCTTCACGCCGACGCCGCAGCCGGTGCCGTTGAACAATTATTTTCAATGGTGGAGCTACGTGCCCGGCGCGGACTGGCGTCATCCCACCGGGCCGGACAGCGACCTCAAGGGCCGCGAGAAATATCCCGTGGTGCAAATCGCCTACGAAGACGCGGCGGCCTACGCGAAGTGGGCGGGCAAGCGGCTGCCCACGGAGGCGGAGTGGGAATTCGCCGCGCGCGGCGGTGCGGCCGGCAAGTTGTATGCGTGGGGCGATGAGTTGAAGCCCGGCGGAAAATTTCAGGCGAACATTTACCAAGGGCAGGTTCCCGTTGGAGGACGGCGACACGGGCGAGGACGGTTTCAAAGGCATCGCGCCCGTCGCGCAATTTCCGCCGAACGCCTACGGCCTCTACGACGTGGCGGGCAACGTGTGGGAGTGGGTGCAGCGACTGGTATCGCCCGGACACCTACGCGCGGCTGAAGCTGGCGGGCGGCGTGGCGCGCAACCCGCAAGGCCCGGACTCGCCTTACGATCCCGCCGAGCCGACGGAGAAAAAGCGCGTGCATCGCGGCGGCTCGTTTCTCTGCACGGACCAGTATTGCACCCGCTACATGGTCGGCACGCGCGGCAAGGGCGAAGTGCGCACCGCCAGCAACCACGTCGGCTTCCGCTGCGTGAAAGCGCCTGAATCACAAGCGGCACGCCAAAGTGGAAATTTGTCAGCCAATCGAAGCCCGAACGCCTGCAACTCTGAATGATTCAACAGGAGCAAACCAGTTAACGGAGAGTTTTTCTCAGTTTCCTCTGTTCCCTCCTGCAATGTGAAAAATCAATCAGGCAAGGAAAAAAACATCGCAGAGGAAAACAAGCTTACATCCTGGCCGGCAAATCAGCCGGGCTGGACATCGTCGCCCTGCTCAAGGAGCACTGAGGGCCGCAATTACGATCTCCACTCCCAACATGTTAACCCCGCAAATACCCGGACGCTGAAAACCATTGGCTTCGACCGCTGCTACGTTCGCGCCGAAGGGCCTTACGCTTTCGGGACATTCAAGGAACGAAGTATCACAAGTTCCTCGGTCCGGCAGGATGTCATTGCCGATATTGGCCGGAGGGCGACACCACTCGCTCGCGGGCGCCGTTCCAGCCGAAAGGACTTGACCGAAGAAACCCAACGTCCATGAACCAACCGAACTGCTCACCAGCGTCAAAACGGGCGCGCCAAAAAGAGAAAATGGATTCTCTGCCCGCTCATTGACCTGCTCCTGCTGGTGGCGCTCCTGGCGATGAGCGCCGGGCTGCAGCGTTGTGCGAGCGCCGCAACGCGTGGTTAACTCCGTCGTTCCTGGCGATCGCACTGCAGCTTTCCCGACCCGTTGAGTGCAGATTCAGCGGACTACCGATAATTTTACGATCCGGACCGCCCAGGCGCTGGACTGAATATGCCAGGAAGGCGGGAACCCAATCCGCACGGATCAGCGGCCCTTCGGCTCAAACTATTGTCCGTGTCGGCCGTGACGAGCATTGCCAGCGGCCCTAATCCCAACGGCAACCTGCTCGACCTGGTAGCCGTTGTCACGCTCGGCCGGATGGTGATCGAACCATTTGATAAAGGCCGCCAACGGACCGGCTTTGAGCCGTGGCTGGCGAAGCAGCCGGGCATCGGAAAGCAATGTGTGGCAGCTCGCCGCTAGCGTGTTGAAACCGGCGCATGTCGACGAGGAACTCCGCGATACCATCCTCCGATGGTGGGAGCGAACAAATCTTCGCGCCACTTTTTTTTCCCGGCCCCAGGAGTTCGCTTCGATGGCAGTAACGGCGCATCAGAAAGATGCCAGAGTGGTTAGCGTTTTCCAGCCTGGTGAGCCTGGATCCCACGGCCGGGCTCTGATCCCGCTGTGCGTGAGATCACCCAGACGCGTCTCATGGCGGAGCGCGCCATGTTCTGCGTTCAGCGCATGCCCTATCCTGCTGCGCTGGCAGACCGAAGCTTTTGGCTTACGAGTTGACCGACCAGCCCCAGGTGCGGCAGGCGCTCACCAACACCACCCTCCTGCCGGCAGCGCGGATCGCAATCAGCCGCGCAACCGAATCCCGCCAGCAGACCGCCGCCTCAGTTGCCTGACCGAATTTCGACGGAAGAAAGGAGATTCTGGCCGCGCTGGACCGGCAGGAAGGCCAAGCTCAAGGACCTCAGCCGCACGGTGGACCGCGCGCTGGAATCCGGCGAGAAAATGTCCACGTCGCTCAACACAACGATTGGCTACGTTCGACGCGCTGATGAAACGCTTCGGCGTGCGGAGAACCGTCAACGAACGCGACGCCCGACACCAACTCGCCCCCTTTCAACGTTCTCGATTACGGTCAGGTCGCCGCAGCGTGTTGGAGCCATGGCGAAGGATGATCAATCTGCTAGTCAGCTCGGTGAACCAGAGCGTGCCTCAACTCGAACGCCTCAGCCAAAAGAGCCACTGGGATGCGCAGAAAGTGGTGGATCACGGCTTCCGTCTCGGGACTCGTCCTGATCGCGGTGCTGCTGGGAGGCGCGGTGCTGGCCGGCCTGCTACCGATTTTTGCGGAAAAACTTAAGCGCCACTAGGCACTCGCCCCTCGCTTCCTTCTGTGAGCCTCAAAACTTACGTGGCACGAACCCGGATATTTTCCACGGGCGGAAGGCAGGGACGCCGCTGCCGAGTCTGTCTCAAAACTCCGCAAGATTTTTTGAATGCAGGTCGCGGGTCGGCAGGATCAGATCTGGCGTATGGCTCAATCCAATCGCTCCCGATTACGGTCAGCAATTCCTCTTTCCGCCCGCGCTGGAAGACTGGGTCGCCGCCCGATCATCCGCGCGCGCTTCCTGCGCGAGTTCGTCGATCAACTCGATCTGCCCGCGCTGCACTTCGTCATGCCGCCAGGCCAGCGAAGGCCGTCCGCCCTTTGCCCCAAGCCTGCTCTTGAAAATCTGGCTCTACGGCTACTTCCAGCGCATCCGCGCCACGCGCAAACTCGAAGCCGCCTGTCGCGATCAGTTGCCGCTGCTTCTGGCTGGCGGGACTGCATGGCGTCCCGGATCACAACTCGCTGTGGCGCTTCTGGCGCGACAACAAAAAGCTTTGCGCGCGGTCTTTAAACAGACCGTGCAGGTGGCGCTCCAGACCGGTTGCGGTGGGGCTGGCCTTCCAGGCGCTCGATGGCACGAAGATCCAAGCCGCCGCCAGCGGCTACTCCGGCTGGAGCAAAGAACAGATGGAAAAGCTTCTGACGGCGCTGGACGCAGCGCGTCGGATCAGACCGAGTTGAAAATCATGGAGGAAAACGCCGCCCCCGATGCGCCTGGCGCTGCGTCTGCCCGCGGGTCTGGCCCAACGCACGGCCTTGCGCGAAGAGATCAAAAAGGCCTGGCGCAACTCGCCGCCGATGGTCGCGGCCATTACCATCCGGTCGAGCCGGAGGCCCGACGCATGAAAGTGAACGGCGGCAACCGTTTTGCCTACAACGCGCAAGCCTTGGCCGATGCCAGGAAGGCATCATCGTCGCCTGCGAAGCCACACGCCAGGAAACCGACTCCGGGCAACTGGTGCCGATGATTCAACAAGCCCGCGAAAATCTTGGCGTGGCGGCGGCGGTCCAGACCACGACCGTGGCCGACACGGGCTACGGTGCGGGGGCCGACCTGCAAGCCGCGGTCGATAAACAGATGACCGTGCTGGCACCGCCTGCCGAGGGCAAGCCGACGCGAGGCAAACCTTACGCGGCGCAAAACTTTTACTACGATCCGGCGGCGCACACCGTGATCTTGTCCGCGCGGCGTGAGCTTGGACCACGAAGGCCACACGACCCACAGCGGCGTGCATATCGAACGCTTCCGCTGCCACTGCCGGGACTGCCCAGTGCGTGGAGAGTGCACGCGCGATCCCAAAGGCCGGCAGATCGAAGTGTGGCCGCACACCGCGACTGTGCAAGCGATGCGAGCGCGCCTGCGCCAGGAATCATTTTACGCACAATGGAGCCAACGGTGCGAAATCATCGAACGGCGTTTTGGGCAGATCAAACAACACGACGGCTTCCGGCGCTGGACGGTGTGGGGCTTGGAGAGCGTGCGCACGCAATGGTCGCATTGCTGTGCGCCACGTTGAACCTGCAGGGTGCTCTACCGACGCTGGCGAAGCGGGCGCGCCGATGGTCGCGGGAGCGCGCTGGCCGCCAGGCGGTGTCGGTGGGCCAGTTCGTCCTCGCCGTAGCGGGTTGGCTGGAGATCATGAGGCTCAGGGCTAGAGCCGATGCGGCCGTTTTTGAACTTTTCGCCGCTCCCGGATGCCGCCTGTTCATCTGAAAAAACTTTTGAGACAGGCTCAAAGAGCGCCATCCTACCCTTGTTTCCTCGCTTCGCGTGGGACTGCTCATGAAGTATCCGAGCTGAAGCTCGACTTTATCCATTTCCAGATCAGTGCTTTGGTGAAAAAGCCCAGATTGATTGGGGTTTTGATTTTTTGGATGTCGGTCAAACTGAGCGATATCCAGAAAATACCAAAGGCACCGGCGCACGGGCCTGATTTCATCGGCATTTCTCGCGATCCCAAAATGGATAAGGTCGAGCTACAGAGCTGGCCGAGAACATGCGCGCAGAGCCTTCCAGCCTGCCGGTTACCGGGAGCGTCCTCGCCCCGAGCAAGCGGCAGGACCCCGCCCAGCTGGCGGGCCAGAATGTCTGCCCTGCGGCCCACCCGGGCGTAACATGCCTTACTGTCAGTAACCCGACAGTGCCGCATTCGCCGACTGACAAAGTGATGGGCGGCCCGCATTACCTTCGACTACAGCGGCGCAAGAGAACCGCGCGTTTGCGGAACCGGCGCTGTGACAAATAGAGATGCGCGACGCAAAAATTGTCGGGAGATGCGCGGCGAAATGTTCTTCGGCAAGTTGCCAGCGCTTCGACGAAATCCTCCGTTGTAGTTAACAACAAGAAGATGGCGGGTTGCTATTCGCATTCGCAGAACCGCCGCGGCCTCCGCGCCTCGCCTGTATGGCTCGCTCGCGCCGTCAAGGTGGGAACGCCCTGCCTCGCCCGGCGTCTCCACTAATGGCCGCGCTCGCTCACGCCCGGAGGAAGGCGCTTAGGAAGGCACGCTTGGAGTGTGCATGTCCTGGTTAGAATCAAATGATTGAGAGCATTGGCGTCGAGCAAATGATCGCGTTACAAATCCGGGTTGCGGTCGAGCCGCACCGCCATGTGCATGAATTCGCCGGCACTCATCATTAAAGCTGGACGGCGACCGATTGTCCTGTTGTAAAAACATGTCACTTTTTCAACATGAAGAAGGCCATCAAAATCAACACAAGTCATTGAGCCAAAAGCGCAGAGCGATTATATTTGGACATGGTAGGGGGTGGGTCTTCACTCCACGAGACCTCACCCAGCTTGGAGACCCGCGCTCGGTCGGCATGGCTCCTGACCCGCCTGTCACGCAAAGGCGTTATTCGCCAGCTCGCCCGTGGGCTTTATGATTACCCGATCGACCATCCTGCATTGGGTCGCGTGGCCGCATCCGCCGACGCGGTGGCCAAGGCACTGGTCAGCCGCGATTCCGTCCGGCTTCAGCCCGCCGGTGCTTACGCCGCCAATGTCCTCGGTCTTTCCGATCAGGTGCCGATGAAAATCGTCTTCCTGACCGACGGAACATCCCGCCGGGTCAAACTCGGCCAGCGCGAAATCATCCTCAAGCACACCACCCCGCGCAACGTCGCCACCGCCGGACGCAAGAGCGGCACCGTGATTCAAGCACTTCGTCACCTGGGTCAACGCCATGTGGACGAGAAGGTGCTGGCCATTCTGCGCCGCCAACTCAACGACGCCGACAAGTCGCAACTGCTGAAAGACTGCAAATATGCCCCGGCGTGGGTCGCGAACACTCTTCGCCGACTCTCCGCGGGACGCCCTGAATCATGGACGGCTTCCTCAAAATGTCCGCGAAGGAACGCCGACTCGCCTGCCTTCAGGTCGAGGACCAAATGCGCTTGCAGGCCGCGAGCGTTGAAAGAGTTTTTGGATTTGCTGGACGTTGCGGCTTTTCGCGCTGCCGGGGCTGGACCGCACCTCACCTTCAAAGGCGGCACTTCACTTTCCAAAGCGTGGAAACTTATCGAGCGTTTCTCCAGGAAGACATTGATCTCATCGTGGACAAACAAACTCTTGGCTTCGACGGCGACGACCTCTCCCGACCGTGCCCCGAGTAAAAACAACGCAAGCTCCGCCTCAAGCCCTCATGGAAGCCTGCCGTCGCTGGGTTCAGGAAAGCTTTACAACCTGCGTTTGCCGACCGCATCAGTGCCGCGCTCGGACCCAAGGGCTGGAAACTTGAAGTTGATCCCGACATGGACGACGGCCAATGTCTTCTCTTCCATTATCCCGGCGACTTCGCTCCAACCGAAGCCGGTTATGTGCGTCCGTCGTGAAAATCGAACTCGGTGCTCGCTCCGACGACTGGCCGCATCAAGAAAAGGCGATTCAACCCTACCTTGCCGGAAGTTTTCCCACACTTGGCGATGGGTGCGAGCTTTCCCGCCCGCGTTCTCGCTGCGGAACGCACGTTTTTGGAAAAAGCACTCCTCTTGCACGAGGAAACATTTCGTCCCGCGACAAACCACGCAAAATCCGCATGGCTCCGGCACTACTACGATGTCTGGTGTCATCACGCGCGGCGTGGCCGAACGTGCTGCCCAAGACCGCCCGCTCTTCGACCGCGTGGCCGCGCATCGCAAATCTTTTCCCGCTGGTCGTGGGTGGACTACACCACGCTCCATCCGGGCGCGCTCCGATTCGTGCCGCCCGCTCACCACCTTGATGACTGGCGCAAAGATTATCACGAAATGCGCGGCGGAAATGTTCTTCGGCGAAGTGCCCACCTTCGACGAAATCCTTCGTGTCGTCGGCGACTTCGAGAAACGCTTCAACCAGTTGCCACCAGCATGAGGTCAAAACCAACCTCGTAAAAAAGTGCCAGCGAAGTGCCAGCAAACCTCCGTTTGGCGGGGGTTAAATGGAGTTAAGAAAAGTCGGCCGGAGTTATCCTTGACATAAAATGTAAGCGCCTTAAATTCAACACATCAGCGATGCTATAGGTCGTTGATTTCGAGGGGCTTTAAGTTGAAAGGTAGGGCAAATCCGACAACTGGCTCCAAACCTATCTGTGAGTGCAGCAAGGCGTACCCACCTGGCCATTTCGGCGGCGAGGTGCCTTTTCGGGTGTGCAGAGATATAGCGGCAGCTCCCACACCAAACGGGCACTTCCCACTTTCGGCGCGGTGTCCGGCCGGGGCTTGCGCGCTGAGAATCCGGACCAGGACGCGAGCAAGCAGGAGCGCCGACTCATGTGGATCTCGACCCCGGGGTTTGCCCTGGCTGCACATCCAACTTCGGCCGGATGCCCAGGCCGGGAGAGATCGACGCGCTCATGCGCCCATTTTACACGGCGCGGCGGCGCGCCGTCGGCATTGCCCCGCTCACAGTCGCGTAACTGGCCGAAGTCGGTGGTCGTGAAGAGAAATTCCGTGCGGCGTGCTTTGCGCGAGGTGGGCGATGGCGGCGGTGGCGATGTCGCCGCCCCACGAATCTTCCAGCGTCATCGCGATGCCCATGCTGACGCAGAGGTCGCGAGCCTGTTTGATTTTGGTCAGGCCGCCCAGCTTGCTGATCTTGAGATTGACGACGTCCATCGCGAGGTCGGCTTTGGCGCGGAGCAGGACGCCGAGGTCGTCGATAGTTCTCATCCAGCACGAACGGGTGCGGGATCTGGCGTCGAACGGCGAGGCATTCCTCGTAGGTGAGGCACGGCTGTTCGATGTAAACATCCACGTCGCGCACGGCCTTGGCGACGCGGACGGCTTCGTGTTGCACCCAGCCGGTGTTGGCGTCGGCCACAAGTCGGTCGCCGGGCTGGAGTTTCGCGGCAACGGCATGGATGCGCGCGATATCCACATCGGGATCGCCGCCGACTTTGAGTTGGAAGCGCCGATAGCCTTCCGCGCGATAGCCACGCGACTTTCGCGGCCATTTCCTCCGGGCGACTCCTGCGAGATGGCGCGGTAAAGATGCACGTCTTCGCCGTAACGCCCGCCGAGCAGTTCGCAGACCGGCAAGCCCGTCGGCCTGGCCGAGAATGTCCCAGCACGCGATGTCGATGCCGCTCTTCACATAGGGATGACCTTTGAGCGCCGCGTCCATCGTGCGATTGAGCTTCAGGAGCTGGCGCGGGTCTTCGCCGAGCAGATGAGGCCCGAGTTCGCGCAAACCAGCGCGCACGCCCTCCGCATACGCGGGCAGATAAAACGGGCCGAGCGGGCACACCTCGCCGTGGCCGATCAAGCCCGTGTCGGTTTCAACGCCGACAATCGTGCTGTCGAAGATGGTGACCGATTTTCCGCCGGACCATTTGTAAGTGCGTCTCGTGCAGCGGAAGCTCGACTCGATAAGCAAAGATGCGGGTGATTTTCATAGTTTCGTGACAGCCTTTCTCTTTCAATTTGCCACACGCCAGAGTCTGGCTAGCAACTGCTCCATCTCGGGATCAGTGGCGTTTCAATTCGTCGCGGGTGAACGGGAAAAAATCATTGCGTGAGAAAAAGGCCTCTGTCGATTCAGCGAAGTATTCCATCGGGCTGGAAATCGCATAGGCGCCTCGTAAGTGTTGGCCGCCCATCGCCAAACCAGCGCTCCACCTGGTCATAGGATCCACTGGCCTTCGCGCGCGCGTAAGGCAGCCTTGATCTGGATGTTTTCGAAGCCCTCCGCCAGGACCCGGTCGTGGTATTGCGTGAGCCAGTTCGCTACAACGTGAAGTTCGGCATCGCATTCATTTCCGCCTCGAAGTTTCCGCACGTTCGTGAATTCCACGCCTTTGACCATTGCTTCGTTCCGGCCGTTGTCAGCGCAGCCAGTCGATGCCGTGGATGATACTCGGCGCTTGGTCGCACATCGGGATATTCGGGTGAAAACCATAATGTTACTTCGCGCAATCTAACCACTGCCGGTTCAGGAGTACCCCACGGACAATTTCCTTCAACTGAAGGTGTAGAAGTTCTAGCGCCTTTTCCGTGGCCGCCCGTCCTCTACCCACAGTTTGTCGCTAACGAGCACTTTCCAACCTTCAATCCAGAGTTCGTTCAGAAACGTAGTCGCGCTCGTATCGCGTGGCGTTGACCGCGACTATGATTCCGACGGCTGGGCGCGTTGCGCGTGATTAATTTGCTAATCGTTGTCGATTACTTCAGCTCTTTCTTTGAACGCCCTTCGGAATCAAACAGCGCCCGGTAATTAAACCGATCGTTTGGATCCGGCGTCGCGCCGAATTCCGCACTAAAAATCAAATGTGAGGAGAAGCAAGAAGCTTGAGAAATAGAGGGCATCTGGGAGGTGGAGCGACCAGCTTCATTCATTCCGCTGGATAAAGTCGGCACCTGCTGGGCCTTTTTCACCACGAAAACGGAACCCAATAACGACAACCAGGAAACCACACACACGGTCCCTCAGGCCCCTGACCCTTTACCGATCTCCGCGTCTCCCGGTCTCCCGGTCTCCCGGTCTCCCCGTCTGCGCATCGGCGCTTTACTTCGCAGCATCAACTGTTTTGGACCCGGCCGAAATCGGTTTCTTGATTCGGACGATCAGTTGTTCCTGGATTTCCACGAGGGTTTTGCCGGGCTTGAGCGTTTTGCCATTGAACGCAGGATGGTTCAACGCGTATCGCGGGGCGCGGAACAGAGTATTGCCCGTCTTGCGCGGTTTGCGTGTTCAGTTCCAGCCGGGTTCTTCTTAAACTCGTCGATCTGGCGTTTTTGGTCTTCAGTCAGAATCATCGCAATCCTTGGGTTCAATTCTTTTGGATCGCCTCCAACGTTTCCCTTTGGGCCTCCGTAAGCTTTAGCTTGTCCCTGGTAAACACTGACAGGTATTCGCCCGCTAATTGCCCTGGCTAAGGTCTATATCGCTCGGCTCGGCGAGGATTTTCTTTGTTCAGCGCTGAGAACTTCATCAAGTTTGGCGTTCACCTCCTTATCGATCTCGTCGAGTTTCTTGCGCTGATCGTCCTTCATGCCCAGCGCATCGCGACGACCCTGCTGACAACCTCCAAGGGTTTCGGCGTAGAGCTACTCGCAGGGTGGGGAGGAACGTTCTTGAATGGATTGACTGACTTCCAAACTATTTCTTTTTCCGGAGTTATTTCAAAGACGATTCCCTGCGCCCGCGTCAATCAGAGTGTTTCCGTTGGGAAGACGCTGCGTGCCCGAAATGAACCACGAGAAGAAGTCCGATTTATTTGAGTAGCTCCAGAGCGCTGAATCCGGTTCGAATGGCGCACGCTCTCGGCGAATGTAATTACCAGCTTTATCGGTCGGGGCTCAAACTCATCCACCGAGGAGTATTCCTCGAGCAATATTACGTAACCT